>Ga0190282_1016_pt1 | contig 176195 bp, 146 predicted proteins | sample ZER3_100Endo_I3_FD_131024 | JGI IMG/M metagenome (GOLD analysis project Ga0190282, IMG submission 131024) | Enriched cells of freshwater protists from Biology Centre CAS, Ceske Budejovice, Czech Republic - ZER3_100Endo_I3 | ecosystem: Environmental > Aquatic > Freshwater > Unclassified ...
CGAAGTATAAAGATAGAAATAGATTTTGGTTTCAAACTTAATGCAGATTAATATTATCACGAAATAACTTAGAATAGTGGTTTTGAAATTATTTCTACTGATCTACTATAATTTGTTGTATTTATTTAGAATGGATAAAAATAATTTGGAAAAGTTGAGATTACCGCATACTTTTGTCGCTCAATTTAAAATCAAAACCAATGAAAATAATTATTAATGCCAAAGTTTATCTTTTTGTGCTGTTTTTGAGCTCATTAAATATGATGGCGCAACAGCTTGGAACTGTAAACGGAAAAGTTTCTTTGAGTGGCAATAAACCAGCAGAAAATATTGCTGTAGCTTTAAAAGGAACAAAATATTCAGACATTACAACTGTTTCAGGACATTTCGAAATTAAAAATGTAAAACCAGGAACGTATACGATCGTATTAAATGGAGTTGGTATTCAGGCTGTTGAGGATAAAATTGTTGTGAATTCAAAACAAGTAACAACTAAGAATTTTTCTCTTTCTGAAAGTCAGGAAGATCTTGATGAAGTGGTTATTACAAAAAATAAATACAAGCAAGATAAGCCTTCATTATCATTACGTCTTCAAACGCCAGTTTTAGAAATTCCGCAAAATATACAAATCGTAAGCGGTCAAACTTTAAAAGATCAGCAGATTACGAGTATGAGCGACGGAGTAATTCGTAACGTGAGTGGAGCTGTTCGTTTAGAGCACTGGGGAGATTTATATACTAATATTACAATGAGAGGTTCTCAAATTCAGGCTTTTAGAAATGGTTTCAATGTAGTTTCTTCTTTCTGGGGACCATTAACAGAAGACATGAGTTTTGTAGATCATATTGAGTTTGTAAAAGGGCCAGCAGGATTCATGCTTTCAAGCGGAGATCCAAGTGGATTGTACAATGTGGTGACTAAAAAGCCAACTGGAGTTACAAAAGGTGAGGTGAGTGTTCTTGGCGGAAGCTACGATTTTTACAGAGTAAGTGTTGATCTTGACGGAAAATTAGATAAAAAAGGAAAATTACTTTATAGATTTAATGGAGCTGCACAAAACAAAGGATCGCACCGTCCGTTTGAGCACAATAACCGTTATGTAATTGCTCCTGTACTTTCGTATCAAATTGATGATAAAACAAAAATCACGGCTGAATATAATTTCCAATATGCAAATATGACTGAAGTAGGTTCGTACTATGTTTTTGGACCAGCGGCGGGAGGTTATGCAACTTTGCCTGTAGGTTTTACGATGACGCAACCAGGATTGCCTGATACTAATATTCAGGATCATAGCGGCTATCTTCAGTTCGAACATAAGTTTGATGAAAACTGGAAACTTACTGCACAGACTTCTTATTTTAAATATATTCAGCAAGGATATAGTTCATGGCCTGGTGTTGTAGGGCCTGGGCCAGCTGATAGAGATTTTGACGGTGTTCCCGAAGGTAATCTTGCTTATGGAGAAATCATCAGAAATGTTGGTATTTGGGATGCTGAAAGCAATATGTATTTAGGACAAGTATTTTTGAACGGAAAATTCAATACAGGAAATGTTTCGCACAAAATTTTAGGAGGAGTAGATTTAGGAAGTAAAGATTATATGGCAGATTGGGGACAATCACATGATTTAGATACAGTTGATAATCCGTTTAATGTTTACAATCCAAATTATGGAGCGCCTTCAAATGGTTTCCCGCAATTTGATCACAAAACACCGCTTAGCCAAAGAGCTGCTGCTGCTGGCGGATTGATGAGTTCAGAATATGCTGCCGGTTATGTTCAGGATGAGTTAGGTTTTATGGAAAACAGATTGAGACTTACTCTTGCTGCGAGATATACTTGGATTAGTCAGGCAAGTTGGGGAGGTGATCCAATTTCTGATAGCCATATTACGCCTCGTGCTGGTTTAAGTTATTCTATTACGGATAGTTTTGCAGTTTACGGATTATACGATCAGGCTTTTACGCCACAATCTGGTATTATTAAAAACGGTGATAAAGTAAAACCGCTTACAGGTAATAATATGGAAATTGGTATTAAAAAAGATTGGTTTGACGGATCTTGGAGTACTACTTTGGCTGCTTATAGCATTTTAAAGAAAAACGAATTGACATCTGATCCTGCGAATACTCCTGGACAGCAGTTTAGTGTCGTTTTAGGAGAAAAAAGAGCACAAGGTTTTGAATTTGATTTGAGAGGAAAAATCTTTGACGGACTGAATCTGATTGCAAATTATGCTTTTACAGAATCTATTGTAAACAAAGTTGATCCTGCAGTTTCTGCGGCAACAGGAATTAAGGTAGGAGATATTGTTCCAGGTTATGCAAAACACACAGCAAATGCTTGGTTAAATTACACGCTTCAACATGGAAAATTAAAAGGTTTTGGAGCTTCTATCGGTGGAACTTTCCTTGACGGACGCCAAACTGATACTTGGAGTGCTGGTTTAGAAAGATTGCCTTCATACTTTAAATTAGACGGAGGTTTATCTTATGAAACAGGTAAATTTAAAGTTACTGCAAACGTATTCAATATCTTAGATAAATATCTATATAGCGGTTCATACTACAGCTGGTTAAATGCTTACTACTGGCAGACTGAAGCGCCAAGAAACTTTAGAGTTGGTTTTACCTATAAATTCTAAATTGGTTTGTTATCGTTGAAAAATTGCAAATCAACAAAAGGCATCGTCTATGACGATGCTTTTGTTTTTAAGTGGCTAAGATTCTGAGATGCTAAGTTTCTAAGATTTTATGAATTGCCTTCAATTTTAACTGGAGGAACTGATTGAGATTAAAAAAAGGCTTTAGCAAAACTTTGCGAGTTTTGGCTAAAGCCTTTTTTATTTAGACTATAATCATCCAGCTAAAGCTGGACGCAATTCAATTATTTTAAATTAAAAATTATCCTTTCTTAATCAACGGAATCAGTTTTGTTCCAATTAATTCTATGGCGCCCATTAATTGTTTGTGTGTCAAACCAGCGTTATCCATTTGGAAAGTAAATCGGTCGACTCCTCCAAGTGCTTCGCTGTGACGGAGGATTTTTTCCGCAGCTCTTTCTGGACTTCCCACAATTAAAACGCCTAAATCATCAATTAAACCGTCAAATTTGCCTTTGGTTACAGGGGGCCAACCTCTTTCGTATCCTAATTTGGTCCATAATTCGGCATAGCCTGGATAGTAATCTGCAATGGCACTTTTTGTTGTTGTACCAATATAACCAGGAGAATGCAAACCAACTTTTAGTTCTTCTGGTTTGTATCCCGCTGCTTCTCCAGCTTCACGATATAAATCGACTAAAGGTTTAAAGCGATGCGTTTGTCCGCCAATAACGGCAACCATTAACGGAAGGCCAAGTGAACCTGCTCTGATGAAAGATTCAGGTGTTCCGCCAACGCCAAGCCAAATCGGTAGTTTTTCTTGTAAAGCTCTCGGATAAACAGGAAGATTGTTTAGTGCAGGACGAAATTTTCCTTCCCAAGTCACAAATTCGTTGTCACGAATCTGTAAAAGCAAATTTAGTTTTTCGCTGAAAAGCTTATCATAATCATTCAAATTATATCCGAAAAGGGGATAAGCTTCAATAGCAGAACCGCGACCAGCGACGATTTCTGCTCTTCCTTTCGAAATCAAATCTAAAGTTGCAAAACTCTGATAAACTCTTACTGGATCTGCCGCACTCAAAACTGAAACGGCACTTGCTAAACGTATATTTTTGGTTCTCGCCGCTGCCGCACTTAAAATAACAGCCGTAGCAGAATCTAAAAACTCTTTTTTATGATGTTCTCCAATTCCGAAAACATCAAGACCAACCTGATCTGCAAATTCAATTCTCTGCAAAAGTTGCTCCATAGCATCAACACTGCTCAAAGTGTTGTTATCGCCATACATTGCCGAAGCAAAACTGTCTATTCCTATTTCCATAAAATTTCAAAATCTAAAATCTACAATTGCCTAGTGTGAAAATCCAAACGAAATACTGATAATGATAATCATTATTACAATTAAAGTAATGCCGACATATAAATAATCTTTCTCTAATAAAAACGAGAATAACGAAAGCAAAACACGCAAAACAGGTGTTAAAAACAGCAGCACAATACCTGTAAAGATTAATGATTCTCCGTTTCCTTGAATTGCTCCGTTGTAAACAGCGGCGATAACTTCAAATATATTTCGGTCGTTTTCTTTAAAAACAGAATAATCTTCGATCTGATTTCCGTTGTGAATTAAATATACGATTCCGCCAATAAAAGCGACTGATAACGAGATCCAAACTCCGTAACGAAGCAAGTTTCCTATAATAGTTTGAAAATCTTTTTCTCCAAATTTTTCTTCTTGTACCATATTAGATTTTTCCATTTAGTCCGTTATAAATCATATTGATTGCCAAAACAAAGATTAAGCAGGCAAAAAATATTCTCAATTTCTTTGGATTCGTTCTTACTAAGATTTTTGCTCCAGCCATTGCTCCAAACAAAACTCCAATTACAACCGGCATACAAATTCCGGGCTCGATATATCCTTTTTGAATATAGATTACAGAACTTGCCATTGCTGTAACTCCCATCATGAAATTACTTGTTGTGGTAGAAACTTTAAAAGGAACTCTCATAATGTTGTCCATAGCAATTACTTTGAAAGCACCAGAACCAATTCCGAGAAGACCAGACATCATTCCGGCAACGCCCATCATACTGAAACCGCCAATTACGTTTTTGGTTCCGTATTTTACGACTTGACCATCGTGAGTTGGATAAGTTCCTTCTAATTTTAGTTTTTTAGCCAACGGACTAGATTCTAAAACGATATGTTCTTCTTTCTTTCGAAGCGAATTAATAGCCGAAAAAATCAAAGTTAAACCGAATAAAACCGCAATAAAAGAAGTAGGAGCGATAGTAGAAAGTAAAGCACCACAAACTGCTCCGATAGTGGTAGCAATTTCGAGGAAAATTCCCATTCTCATATTCGTAATTCCTTCTTTTACATAAGCGGCGGCAGAGCCTGAAGAGGTGGCGATCACGGAAACTAAAGCAGCTCCAATAGCATAATGAATATCGACACCAAGAAGAATAGTAAGAAGCGGAATAATAATGATACCGCCTCCTAAGCCTGATAATGAACCAATAAAGCCTGCTAAAAAGGCACCGAGAATCATGATCAGCGTAAAGGTAAGTATTGTCATTTAAGATATGTTTTTGTAATTGCTAATTTACGAATACAAATTTGTTCACGGAAAAATTAGGAGCTTAATAATACCTTAAAAATTTTTTGGAGTTAGTTTTTAGTCGCGGTTTTCAGTCTCAGTCTCAGTCTCAGTCACAGTTTGCTTTAGAGTCTGGAAGCTTTGTCAAAATTTAAAGCTTTGACAAAGCTTACTCGCCACTAACTGAATACTGCGACTGCGACTGAAAACTAAATTTTAACCCTCAGTTTAGTAGGCGGGTAGCCAAATATTCGTTTAAAAGCAATACTGAAATTAGAAACATTTTGATAGCCAGACAATAGGCTGATTTCTTGTATAGAAAGGGAAGTGTCGGTTAAATAATGTCTTGCATTGTTCATTCTGATTTCTTGCAGATATCCAAAAACTGTTTCGCCAAAAACCGTTTTAAAACCTTCTTTTAACTTGGTTTGATTTACGCCAATTTTACGGGCAAGTTCTACAATAGTATAAGGATTGTCAATGTTTTCACGAATTAATTGTGCTGCAAATTTTATCTTTTCTATATCGCTTCCATTTAAATTTGTAGCTTCTTTTTCTTGATCTAAATCATGATGACTTAAAGCAATAAGCTCATAAATTTTAGATTCCATATAGATTTTTCGAGTAAGACCTTTATAAAAACAGTTTTTAATATCCTGAATTACACCATAAATCTTGGCTCCAATTTTAATCTCATTTTTAGATAGAGCATTACTATTATTTTTTTGGATATTATTTAAAAAGCTATCCATTACCCTAGATTCTCCTTCATATTTACTCAACACATTTATAGGAAGATGAATATCGAAAGTATTGTAAATAATATCTTTTTTGAAATCAATTTTTGCATGGTTATCTTCGGCAGAAAGAAAAGTAATATTGCCTGACATTGGAGCAGTAAACTCTTTTACAGAACCTGGATTAATATAACCGATTTTCTGATTTGAAAGATTGAAATGCATTTCTAAAAGAGATGAATCTCCTCTGCCAGACATCGATACATCGTCGTTGAGCTGATAATTTCCTTGAACAATAGATAATTCTTCGGTAATAGAATGTTCATGAAATAAAATATCGCCTTTTGGAGTGATAAACTTGATATCTTTTTCTCCTTCCAATTCTATTTCAGAAAGGCCGGTGTTTGGTTTTGGAACACTTTCCAAAAAATCAACAAAATCATTCGTGTCAATTTTAAATGCCATCTCTTATACTTCTAATTTCATAATTAAAACTTCCACTTTCATAAATGCATCCGTCTGTTATAAAATACTTTTGCACGTGCAAATATAATTTATAATAAGTTTAAATAAAAACAGCTTGATACTCAAATTAAACCTTATGTTTTTATTCCTGATGGGACTTTTCTCTGCAAATGCTTGTCCGGTTTACATTCATATTGAAGATAACCTCGGAAATCCTTTATCCAAAATTACTATTCTGGTCGATAATAGACCAATGGGAAGCACGAATAACTCAGGTATTTTGGAGCTTTCACTTTCTGAAGGAACTTACCAGATCGAAGTGGTAAAAAAGAACGGATTAAAAGCAAAACAAACTATTTCTGTAAACTGTGAGCAAGATAATCATTTCAAATTTACATTGAATGCTGATGATGCTGATTTAGCAAAGTTAAGTGAAGTTGTAGTACAGAATAAAAGTGTAAAAAAACAGATTGAAGAATCTCCGTTTTCTGTTCAAGTTATCGATTTTAAAAAACAATACGATAAAGCTGGTGATGTGGGCGATTTTTTAAATCGTGCTTCGGGAGTAAAATTAAGAACTAACGGAAATATAGGTTCGCAAGTTCAGATTAATTTGGGCGGACTTCAAGGAAAAGCTGTTCGTATTTTTAAAGATGGAGTTCCAATTGAACTATTCGGTCACGGTTTTAGTTTAGGGACAATTCCTGTAAACATGCTGGACAGAGTTGAAATTTATAAAGGTGTAATGCCTGTTTATTTGGCTTCTGATGCTTTAGGTGGTGGGGTAAATCTTGTAAGTCGAACTTCAAATAAAAATTTTGCTGAAGTGTCTTATGAAGCTGCTTCTTTCAATACGCATAGAGCTACGGCGAATCTTTATCTTCAAAATAAAAACAATTTCTACGGTGGATTTAATGGTTCTTTTAATTATTCTGATAATAATTATAAAGTAAATGTTCCAATTCAAAATGCTACTAACGAGGAATTTAAGAATGTGAAACGTTTTCATGACATGACAAGATCCAACTACGGAGAAGCTTTCGTAGGATTAAAAGAAAAATCTTGGGCAGATGATGTTCGTTTAACTTTAATTTATTCTGATTTCTATAAACAGATTCAGAATGATGCTGGAATGGTAAGTGTTTACGGCCAAGCTTTTTCTAAAGAACAGAATTACACTGGAATGATTAATTATCGTAAAAAGTTTTTTGATGATAAATTGAAAGTGAGTTTCTTAACCAATTATAGCCATTTCAACACCAAATTTATTGATACAGCAACTGTTCGTTACAATTGGAATGGAGAGATTATTGCCGAAAACATGCAGCCTGGTGAAATTAGATCAGGAAACAATCAGCGAATGAAATACAACTTTGTTTCGTCAAGGTTAAATATGGAATATCAATTATCTGATCGTAACTTTTTAGAATTTAGTGAATTATATTATTCTCAGCGAAGAAAAGGAAGCGATCCATTAGGAGCTATTTCGGTAATTGAAGGCGTTGATGTTTTAACAGTTCCAGCAACTTACAGAAAAGACAATATGGCTTTGGCGTGGCGTTCTTTATTTTTTGAAAATAAATTAGAAAGTATTGTTGCTGCAAAATACTATCATTATAATACAGAAGGTTATACGACAGATAATTATGGTTTTGCTTGGAAAGCTTCAAAAGATGACAGTCAGTTTGGATATTTGGGAGGTTTAAAATGGGAAAAAGACAACTACTTAGTAAAAGCTTCATATGAATATGCAACACGTCTTCCTGACGAATTTGAGATTTTTGGAGATGCAAGACTAGTAAAAGAAAATCTAGATCTTGATCCTGAAAAAAGCCACAATTTAAACTTAAACGGACAATATACAATTGCTAAAGAAAACAGCAGTTTAACTTTCTCAGCCAATTTATTTTATAGAAAAGTTAAAGATATTATTTTCCTTCAGCTTGATATTCCTTTTAATCGTTACATCAATTATGAGAATTCAGAAATAAAAGGTTTTGAATTTGAAACCAATTATTCTCCTTCAAAATGGCTTAATACAGGTTTCAATGTAACGTATCAAGATATTAGGAGAGTTGGCATTAAAGAATCTGCTTTTAAATATTTAAATGATTCGCGAGTACCAAATATTCCGTTTTTGTTTGGGAACTTTTGGGCAAATACTTTTTTCGGGAATTTATTTGAAAAAGGCGACAGCTTAAATTTCACTTGGAATGCAAATTACACACACCGATTCTTTTTGGTTGACATTCCAAAAAATCAAGAACCACCATTGTTTGGACCGGTAAAAGATTTTCAAACCTCATTAATTATTCCAAGAGACGGAAGATTAGGTCAGTTTTCTAATGATGTAGGTGTTTATTATCATTTTTCAGATAAAAAAACAACAGTTTCAGCCGAATGCAGAAATATTGGAGATGTGCGCTTGTACGACAATTTTAATGTTCAGCGACCAGGAAGATCTTTCCGCCTAAAAGTAGTTTATAATTTTTTTTAAATAAAACCAATAAATCAGATCAACTATGAAAAGAAGCAACTCACTTCGTTCAGTACTGGCAGGAATCGCTGCTTGTATGCTTTTATTTTCTTGCAGCAGCAATGACGATAATTCAACTCCAGACACCGGAAACACAGACGATACTTTACCAAAAAATGAAACATGGATTATTTATAATGGTGCAGCTAACTGGAGCGGTGGTATTTATGCTCTAAAAGACAACAAATCTAGAGAAATCAATCTTTCAACATTACCATTTCTTCAAGTAACATCTTCTTTAGGAGGAAGTGTATTAGACAAAACACTTTTTAAAGTGAATGATGTCTCAAATGCTAAACAAGGAATCAATAAAATGGGTCTTGATGCAACTGGAAAAGTTGTAGATCAAGGATTTTTACCATCTCAATCTAATGCTTACGAAACGAATTATTTAGTAGCAAGCGCAACAGAAGGTTACTACTGGGATAAAGTAAGAGGCGGATTAAAACTTCAAAAATTTAATCCAACTACTATGGAAAGAACTGGAGAAATTGATTTTTCTTCACTTTCAGAAGGACAGCCTTTAGAATCAATCGGACAATTGATTATTGCAAAAAGAGAGAACAAATTATATCTTGACTTATTATTAGGAGACAAAGCAGCAGGAAACTGGCAAGTATCTCCAGTAGTAAAAGAAGTTGCAATTGCAGTTTATGATTTAACTACAAACAAAATCGAAAACGTAACTAAAATGGGTGGTACAACTAATTTAGGTGTATTTATCGATCACGTTTTATGGAGTTTAGATGCAGTAACTGGAGATTTATATTTTGCTTCAGTAGGTGATATGAAAACACAGCCATCTGATTATTCTTCTAAAATTCTTAGAATTAAAAAAGGAGAAGTTAATTTTGATACAACATTCGCATTGGATATGAAATCATACCAATTCCCAGCAGAATTCAACAGACTTTTTGCTCACAACGGAAAAATTTATACTACAATTCCATCAAGAGCGGTTTCTTACTACAATGGAGGTCAGCACGGAGTTAGATACAGAGACGATGTTTGGTATTGGAATGAAATTGACGCAGTTACTAAAAAAGCAACTCGTTTAAACATGCCGCCAGATAATTTCTATACTACACAAAATCCATTTTTCCATAATGGAGAAATCTATTTCTTATCAAACAGTACATCAGATGGTTTCTCTGGAGTTAATCAATATAATCCAGCAACAGGAGTTGTAAAAGAAACTTTCCGTCTAAAAGAAAGTGGTAGAATCCAAGGATTTAATATCATCAAAGACTAATTTTAGTTGGTTTAATATCTTAAAAATGGCGCAAAAAGCGCCATTTTTTATTTACTATATACAAGAATTTTAAAAATTTGGACTTTTTTTTGACATTTTTTATATTTGAAAGACAATAGTTTATTAAAGAAAAGTGTCGAAAAATAATATACAAACATATTCCTTAACGCATCACAAGAGTTTGTTTTCTCATGCAGATCAGAAAGAGTATTTTTATATTCAGACTGGCGAGCATCCTTATATTAATGAGCCCTATCGTGCAGAAAGTTATGCAATTGAGTTTCTAAGAAAAGGAAGTATCATAATGCATACGGGACTCGAAACAAAAGTAGTTCATGCTCCAGCGATTATTACTTTAGGCCCTTCTGTAATTAGAAGTTTTTCTAAAAATGAAGACGAAATCTTAATCGATATTATATTTTTTAAACCACAGTTTTTCTTAGAAAATCAGGCAAATGTATTTTTCTTAACGCAATATGATTTTTTTGAAAAAAGCGAAAGCAATAATTCTCAGCTCACAAAACCAGATGAAAGTAAGTTTGAGCGTATTTTTAGTTTAATCAAAGAAGTTTCTGAAGATCAATCTAAGTATCAAGCTTCTATTTTGAGAAGTTATCTCTATATTTTAATTTATGAAATTGATGCTCTTCAGAAAGAAAAAATTGTTGCGGAAGTACAAAATCCTTTATTTGAAAAGTTTAAAGAATTGCTTTTTAAAGAATTCTTGAATTTCAGAACTGTACAACATTATGCGGATGAACTAAATGTAAGCAGAAAATATTTATCTGAAGTCATTAAAAAGAACAGCGGAAAAACAGCAAGCGAATGGATTAGTGAAATGGTCATTTTGGAAGCTAAAGTCTTATTGCAGAATAAAAAAATGTCAATCAATCAGATAAGCGATTTACTGCATTTCTCCGATCAATCTGTTTTTGGAAGATTTTTTAAAAACTCTGAAGGAATTTCGCCTTTAGAATATCGAAAAAAACAAATCGATTAAAATCATTCTGCCGACATTTTGCACAAAACAGAAGCCGTATTGCTCTTTTTTTAGACAAGCTTTCTGCGCAATTTTGCTTTTTATTTTTAAAGAAAAGAAATGAGTAAAGTTGCAAAATTTGTTGTCATCATTAACGATAATGTCTTTTGGATGGAAGACAAAGCCGTTCAGTTTTATACCAATTTATTTAAGGAAAAAGAAATAGGAGAGAAATACGCTGAAGAGTATCTTTCTCAAAAAGAGTTGTTCCGAATTCAGAATGATTTTTCAATTGAAATCTTGATGGCTTATCTTGATGAAACTCCACAATCGTATTTAAAATTAGATTCATCTAGAATACTAAACGAAAACTTAGGTGCATCAAAAGCAATTAATCTAAGTGAGATTATTTATTTTGACGAAGAAGATTTAAAAGCACTTATCAAACGTGCCGAAGAAATTGCTTCTCAGCGCAAACACGATCTAATTTGGGTGAAAGCTTTTGCCGTAGATACTGCTTTGATCGCTATTTTACGATCATTAAATTATGAAGAATTTGATCTGGAAGAAACGGTTGAAGATCAATTTCCAAAACGAATCTATTTCCGAAAAAAAACGGGAGCTTAGTTTTTTTTAGTTTTCAGTCTCAGTCTCAGTCTCAGTTTGCTTGAGACTCTAGAAGCTTTTTCAAAGTTTCAAACTTTGAAAAAGCTGTTAATCCTCAAAGAAAAGACTGAAAACCGCGACTGAGACTGAAAACTAAAAATTATATTCTATTATCCACAGCATAAGATGTTTTTCCAATATTAGCGAGCAGTAAAGCCGCTGCACAACTTGTCCAAACCGAATAATCAAGAGGTGCTTTTACAGAAACAGAAACGGACATCGCAAACGCAAAAAAGAACATTAAAAAAGCGGTTCCTAACGCGGCAAGTCTGGTTTTAAAACCAAATAGCAATAATAGACTTAGTAAAACTTCAAAGAAAGTGGCAATTCCTGCAAGAACTTCTGCTGTGGCTTGGTTAGCAAATGAATTTAAAGATTGGGTGTAGATTACAAAATTTTCCCAATTTCCCCAAGCAACCGCGTTAGATCCCGGTGCGCCCCAAACTCCAAATCGGTCTGCTACAGCCGAAAGCATTGTGATTCCTAAAACTATTCTTAAAATTAAACCTGCTTCTAGTATTGTGATGTTTTTCATTCTATAATTAATTTTTTATTTGGAGGTGTTCTAAGTTCTTTTTGACCAAAGTTTTATTTCCAACTACTTTAAAACCAAGCTTTAAATACAGTTTTTTAGCACTCGGATTGTCTTCTTCAACCAGCAGACCTAAAACTTCTTTATTTTTATGAACGTATTTATCTATCAAAAATTGCAATAATTTAGAACCAATTCCTTTTCCTTGATATTTCGGATTCACACCCAACGAATCGATATAATATTCGCCCTCACGAGTTTCAAACTCAGGATCAAATTCAGGATTATGATGTTTTCGAACATATTCCACAATCGGATTTCGTAATTCCTCGATGTCTGCTCCGTTGTAAATGTTTACTGCGCCAATGATTTCGTTATTTTCTTCAGCCACAAAACAGTTTTGATACGAATACTGGTTGTTTTCTCTTTCAATGAAGTACAGCAGAAAGTCTTTCGCGGAAGCGTAATCTTCCTTAGCAATAAATTTATAGATGATATCTTCCATTGCTAATAATAATATAGGAGCGATTTTTTGCGCGTCTGTTTTTTCTGCTTTTCTGATATTCATTTTGAAGTGTTTTTTAGCAAATTTAAGGCTTTCTAATTGTTTTAATTATTTCACGCAGATTTAAAAAGATCTAAGCAGATTTGGCTGATTTATTTTAAAAATTTGTTTGAATCTGCTAAATCTGCGAGAAACAAAAAAATAGCATGTGTAGTTTAAAATTATTTCATTCATATTTATCTAATTTAAATCTGCTTTAATTTGTAAAAATCTGCGTGAAACAAAAAAATAATCTGCTGAATATCTACCAATATACGCTCAATATATACCAATCAAGAGATTTCAACTAACCTTATATTTGTAATATAGTTTTAATTTAAACATTAAAAAGAAATGAAAGCAATAGGATTTAAAACATCACTACCCATAGAAAACCCAGAAAGTTTTATCGAATTTGAAGCCGTAAAACCAATTCCTGGGCCACATGATTTATTAGTTAAAATTGATGCGATTTCGGTAAATCCAGTCGATTTTAAAATTCGTCAGAACAGTGCACAAGATACTGTTTTAGAAACGCCAAAAATCATCGGTTGGGACGCCGCTGGTATTGTACAGGCTGTTGGACAAGACGTAACTTTGTTTGAAGTTGGAGATCCCGTTTATTACGCAGGAGATATTACCAAACAGGGAAGCAATGCTGAATATCAGATTATTGACGAAAGAATTGTCGGCAGAAAACCAAAATCATTGAGCATTGAAGAATCAGCTGTAATCCCGTTAACTGCTTTAACCGCTTGGGAAATTCTGTTTGATAGAATCAGGATTAGCGCTGATAAAGACAAAGGGAAATCCATTTTAATTATTGGAGGAGCAGGAGGTGTGGGTTCGATTGCGATTCAATTAGCTAAGAAAATTGCGGGTTTAACCGTTATTGCAACTGCATCGCGTCCTGAAACAATCGATTGGTGCAAACAACAAGGTGCCGACTTCGTAGTAGATCACAAAGACTTAATTTCTTCGGTTAGAAATGCTGGTTTTGAATATGTTGATTTTATTTTAGATTTAGTTGACACGAATGCTTATTGGGATATTATGGTCGAATTGATTAAGCCTCAAGGACATATTGCCTCAATTACAGGAAGTAACGATCCTGTTGCATTAACCAAACTGAAAAGTAAAAGTGTTTCTTTTTCTTGGGAATTGATGTACACGCGCTCTATGTATCAGACAGAAGATATGATCGAACAACATAATATTCTAAATATTGTAGCCGATTTATTGGACGATGGTATTTTGAAAACAACTTTAAACACAACCCTAAACGGATTGACAGCCGAAAATCTGAAAAAAGCACACGAACTTTTGGAATCAGGTAAAACAATTGGAAAAATTGCAATAAAATTTTAAAGTAAAATCACGTTTGTGATAGTCTAAAAAAGTTTATTTAGAATTATTTTAAATAATATTGTTTTGGAATAATAAAATTTATGTATTTTAGTCGCCTTACAAGCCCAATTTGTATTTTAAATTTTAACCTAAACAAAATTATTTATGATTTCAAAAAACACAGACCTTGGATTATTGCTATTGCGTATCAGTACTGGTGGTTTAATGCTTTTTCATGGCGTTTCTAAACTGATTCACGGAATTTCATTCTTAGTAGAAAACATGGGCGCATTTGGATATGCGGTTTACATCGGTGAAGTTTTAGCTCCAATCGCTATTTTAATAGGATTCAGAACTAGAATTGCTGCAGTTCTTTTGGCGATTACTTGCGTAGTAGCGATTGCAACGGCTCACGCTCAAGATATTTTCTCTATCAGCGATCACGGAGGTTATGCTTTAGAATTATTAATGCTTTACCTTTTTGGTGCAATTGCTTTGTTTTTTACTGGAGCTGGTAAATTTGCCGTTTCTAAAAACAATCAATGGGACTAATTTACAGGTCTCCTATAAATATGAAAAGCTCTAAATTTCGATTTAGGGCTTTTTTGTTTTTTACCCCCTTTCATTTTGAAAATCATCATATCATTTTGATAAGCTTTTATGAATGTATTAAAGTTGATTTTTTATTATTTGTTTTATAATGAGTTGTTTATGTATGTGTAAGTTTGCTATGGCACGCCTTTTGTTTTTTGTTTGTTAATGATGCAGATTATTTTAATCGAAACCAACTCTTAATATTTAAAAACATGAAAACAAATCAAAGCAGAAGTAAGCAAATTACAAAGAACTATTCTTCAAGTAAATCTAGACGAAATAAAGATCGATTCGTCAACTTAATGGTATTTACAGTAGTGCTTTTTATTACTGTTATGATGATTGCTAAAATAGTTTAGGTTTTATGAAAACCATTCATTATGAAAGAAATAAAGCTGTTTTTCCTTTGAATGAAAAAGCTGTTGAATCTTTTGATTTCATTATAGAAAAAACAAGTGTTGAACATATTTTTTATTTAAATGAAATCTGCGAAGAAACCCTATTATCCGCCAAAGCCCGTGGAACTGGAATCTCAGGCAGACCGCCAGAACTTCTTGCAAAAAAGATAAAAGATGGTGAAGCCATTATCGCATTTACACCAGACGGAAAATGGGCTGGTTTTGCTTTTATTTCTTCATGGGAAAGCGGAAAATATGTTTCTAACTCAGGATTAATTGTCGCGCCTGAGTTTAGACACACAGGACTGGCCAAAAAAATCAAAAAGAAGATTTTCGAACTCAGCCGTAAAAAATATCCAAAAGCCATTATTTTCAGTCTAACAACTGGTCTTGCCGTTATGAAAATGAACCACGAACTCGGTTTTGAACCCGTTACGTATTCTGAATTGCCAAAGGATGACGAGTTTTGGGAAAATTGTAAAAGTTGTATCAATTGCCCAATCTTATTAAGCAAAGAAAAGAAAAACTGCTTATGCACTGCAATGCTTTACGATCCGAAGAAAATGAGTTAATTAGATAATGTGCCAATTAGATAATTAGTCAATTCCTTTCATTATCTTATTATCTAATTGGCACATTATCTAATTAGATCTAATCGGATAAAAACACATTTTCACGGAGAAAAGACTGTATTCTGCCGAATCGAATTGAAAAATTGAAGTGACGCCAATACTTTTGATTTAAATTAAAACCTTAAAAATCAAAATTATGTCACTATTTACGCCACTTCTTTGGATCTTATTAATTTCTCCGTTTATTGTTATCGCTCATTTCAAAACTGAAAAATCTAACTTGAAATACTTAGGATTTTTCATTTTGTACTTTCTTACCGATGTGTTTTTGCAAGCTTCGGGAAAACAATTGATCGATTTAGATTTAAAATTCAATTGGGCAGGGAAAATATTGAGTTTAATTTTAGGTTTAATTATCATTTTCTCCGTTTCAAAAGAAGAAAGAATAAAAATTGGCTTTACTTCAAAAATCAATTCCAAAAGCAATTTAAAATTCGGATTATTGATTTTCTTCGGATTTACATTCTTCGATATTATTTTCAAACTGATTTTATTTCCAAAGGGAAGAAACTTCGATTTAGAAACCTTTCTTTTTCAAGCGACAATGCCCGGATTAACAGAAGAAATTCTTTTTAGAGGAATCTCTTTATGGCTTTTAGAAAAATCTTTTGCACCAACATGGAATTATTGCGGAGTACAATTTGGTTGGGCGTTTGTAATTGTAACCGTTTTATTTGGAGTTTCTCACGGCGCTATTTTAGATCAAGATTTGCATCTGAAATTTGATATCGCTACAATGGTTTATCTAACCGTAATATCTTCATTTAGTGTTGGTCTTTTAAGAAGTTTTTCTGGAAATCTAATTTATTCTATTCTCGGTCACAACACAATTAATTTGATCAATGCGGTTATTAGAATTTTATAAAACCTGCCAAATTAAAGTTATATTTGAAACTGCTTTACAACTCTATTACATGCCAAATACTACGTCAACTTCAGGATATTTTTTAGACAAAATCGCTTCGCTAAATTTTGACCATTTTTTTACAAAAAGAAATCGAATTTTACTACACATTTTTATGTGGCTAAGCTTTTCTGTTTTACTGTTTTTGAGTTATGTAATTGGCTATAAATTAGTTTATTTTGATGCCGTTTTGTTGACAATAAGAATGGCATTGGTAAACATGATGGTGTTTTATATACTGTTTTATCTTTTGTTGCCAAAGATATTTTCAGGAAGCAAAACCAGAATCGTAATCTTGCTGTTACTGCTTTTTCCCATTTCCATTTTCGTTTGGATGGCCGTAACGTATTTTATTTCATTGATTTATTATGCTTTAGGACTTGAAATTACCTTCGGAGAATTAAAAGGCGTAATCAAAATGAGTGCGCAACAGACATTTTTAGAAGCTGTTTCTCCAAAAAGAATGCTTTCGCAGACGATTATCATTATTTCATTGCTTTCACCTTTTTGTTTTGCTAAAATCTTGGTAGAAATCACGAAATTGTACAACAAGAAATTCCAGATTGAAAGAGAAAAAACAGCTTTAGAAATTCAGAATATTCAAATAGAAAAAGACTTTTTGAAAGCACAATTGAATCCGCATTTTTTGTTTAATACTTTGAATAATCTCTACGGATTGACGGTTCGAAAGGACAATCTCGCTCCAGAATTAATCCTGAATCTTTCGGATATTATGAGTTATACGTTGTATGAATCGAATACTGAAATTGTTCGTTTGGAGAAAGAATTGGATTTCATCAAAAATTATATCGCTTTAGAAAAAATGCGTTACGCAGATGAAACCAATATTCAAGTTACTATTGAAGGACAAACCGCAGGACTTTTTGTTGCGCCACTTTTGACTTTTACTTTCATCGAAAATGCCTTTAAATACGGTTTAAAAAGCAAAAATGCCTTTATAAAACTGAACATTAGAAGCGAAAATAGTACTTTTTGGTTTAGTTTAGAAAACGATTCGGAAGAAACAGAAAACGATTCTAATTTTAGCGGAATAGGAGTAGAGAACGCTCGTAAACGCTTACAATTGCTGTATCCTGATCAATATGAATTAGAAATTAAAAGATTGGAAAATTCGTTTAAAGTCGATTTAAAAATAGTTTTAAGAAAATAATGGAAAAGCTAAAATGCATTGTCGTTGACGACGAACCAATTGCAAGAGATATAATCAAATCTTTTATTGCTGAAATTCCGTTTTTGGAGTTGCAATCTTCGTTTGGGGAAGCGTCTAAAGCATTATTATTTCTGCAAGAAAATGAAGTTGATATTGTTTTCAGCGATATCGAAATGCCTAAATTTAATGGTTTAGAATTGGCGCAATCACTTACGAATGCTCCCGTTATTATTTTCATCACGGCGCATCGCAATTTTGCTTTGGAAGGATTTGATACCGGCGCAGCAGATTATCTTTTAAAACCCGTTCGTTTTGATCGTTTTCTAAAAGCCGTAAATCGCGCCAAAGAATATCTTTCGTTAAAGAAAACAACCTCAGTTCATCAAATCAATTCCGATCGTATTTTTATAAAATCAGAAGGAAAATTGATTAAAATTCTGCTGAATGAAATTTTATATGTAGAAGCGCAAGGCGATTATCTAAAATTTGTAATTAATGGCGCTTCATACACCACTTTAGGAACTTTAAAATCGATGGAAGAAGTACTAAAGCTTCCAATGTTCTTTCGCGTTCAGCGTTCTTTTATTTTAAATTTAGAATCAGTTAGAAGTTTAAATGGAAATCTGGTCGAATTGATCGACGGAAAAACTATTTCTGCAGCTTTAAATAAAAAAGAAGAACTCTATCAATTGCTTGGAATTAAATAATTAGAAAATGTGCCAATTAGATAATTAGTCAATTACTCGCATTATCTAATTATCTAATTGGCACATTATCTCATTTTCTATTAGCGTTGATGTAATCTGTAGGCGACATATTAAAGTGTTTTTGGAAATTTCGCCCAAAACTCGTTTGCGATTTATAACCTACCATTTCTGCGATTTCGTACATTTTATAGTTTTCATTCAATAACAATTCGGCAGCTCTTTTGAGACGCACGATATTGATTAATTCGTTTGGACTTAAATTGGTAATGTCTTTAATTTTTCTGTATAAAGTCGAACGGCTCATATTCATGATTTCCGCAAGTGATTCTACACTTAAATCTTGATCGGTAATGTTTTTAAGGATTTCGTCGTCTAGTTTTTTTAGGAATTTTTCGTCTGTTTTATTGTGGGCAATACTTTTAATGTGCGAAAGCGGAGAACTTGCATAATAATTCATGATTTGTCTACGGTTTTCAATCAAATTATTGGCTTGAACTTTTAAATAATCCATTGAGAATGGTTTTGCGACATAAGCATCTGCACCCACTTCAAGTCCGTCGATTTGTGATTTTAGCGAGTTTTTCGCCGTTAATAAAATCACCGGAATGTGACTTGTTTCTAGATTGGTTTTGATCTTTTTACACATCGTAATTCCATCCATAATTGGCATTGTAACGTCAGAAATTACCAATTGAATGTTTTCGTTATGAATGATTTTCAATGCTTCTTCGCCATTTTCTGCTTTTAAAATAGCATAAGTTGAAGCCAATTCAGTTGTAATAAAACTCAAAAGATCTTCATTGTCTTCAACGACTAAAATCTGTGCTTTTTCGTTTTTAATTTCAATTGGCTCTTTTGGCGTTTCGTTTTCTGTCTGTTCTTTTTCAGAATCAGCGTAAAGCATAAATTCTTCTTCTTGATGCAACGGAACAACCAATTCGAAAATATTATAATTCGGATCAGCGACTAATTCTAAACTTCCGTTATGTAATTGTGCCAACGAATGCGCCAGCGAAAGCCCGATTCCAGTTCCAGAAGCCGTACTGCTATCATCAACTCTAAAAAAGGGTTCAAAAATCTTATCCTTTAAATGAATCGGAATCACATTTCCGTCATTTTTTACAATCAAAGTCAGTTTCTTTTCATCTCTAAAAAGAGAAATAGAGACTTTTTTGTTCGAATATTTAATCGCATTATTGATCAAATTGCTGAGAATCTTTTTGAAAGCTTCTTTATCTACAAAAGCATGAATGTCTTTTTCGCCTAATTCTAATTCAAATTCCAATCCGCGTTCTTCAATTAATTGGCTGAATCTCAAATGGAAATTTCGAACCATAGACGAAATATTCGCTTCGACGAAAGTCAATTTCAAACCTCCAATTTCCGATTTTCTAAAATCAAGCAATTCGTTTACCAATTTCAATAAACGAGAAGTGTTTTTCTTCATAATCGAAAGATGCTGAGGAACTTCTTCGTGTTCGTATTTCATTCCCAAAAGCTTTTCCAGCGGACCTTTAATCAAAGTCAAAGGCGTTCTAATTTCGTGGGCTACATTCGTAAAAAAGTCAATTTTAGCCTGATAGATTTCTTTCTCTTTTTCGTCATTTAAATGCTTGATTTTGCGGTTATTCTTAATCTGAGTAAGATTTTGAGAATAACGAATGATGTAATAAAATCCAGCGCAAATCAATGCGAAATACAATAAATAGGCATAAATGCTCGCATACCAAGGCGGAAGAATTCTAATTTTCAGTTTTACTTCTTTGCTCCAAACACCAAAGCTATTTAGCGATTTTACTTTAAAAACATAATCGCCAGGCGCCAATTCGGTAAAGAAAACTTTGTTGTTTCTTCCCAAATAAACCCAGTCATTGTTTACATTTTCCAATTGAAACCAATATTCGGTCAATTCTGGAGCGGTGTAATTCAGAGAAGCAAATTCGAGATTGAAAGACGACTGACTGTTGTTTAATTCCAATTCGTCCAAAAAGGAAATAGATTGCGAAATAGGAGAGTCGGGGCTGTTTACCTCGATATCTTTATTGTTAATCTGAAGATTGGTGATGTAAATAAAAGGCGTGTATTTGTTTTTACTGAAATGCTTCGGATTAAAACTGATCATTCCGTTCAAATTTCCAAAATACATATCGCCGTTTGCATCTTTAAAAGCAGAATTGTAATTGAATTGATCGCTCAATAATCCATTTGCTGTGGTGAAAATCTTGATGGTTTTATGATCTGGACCAAATTTCACCAAACCTTTAGAAGTCGTCAGCCAAAGATTTTTTGAATCATCTTCCAAAATAGAATAGAAAACATTGCTCGGCATTCCGTTTTTGGTCGTGAATTTGGTAAAAGTATGTGTTTTTCGATTTACGAGATTTAAACCGTTTTCTGTTGCAATCCATAAGTTTTTGGAAGAATCTTCAAAAATGGCATTGATGGTATTATTGCTAATGCCTTTCGGATTTTTATAATCATACGTAAAAACCTCTTTTTTCTTCGTTTTAGGATTATAAAATAGCAATCCGTCGCGATAACTTCCTGCCCAAAGATTTCTATCTGAGTCTTCTTTCATATTCGTATAATGATACGTTTCTGGAAAGAATTTCAGAATTTCGAAATTATCAGCCTGTTCGTTATAGCGATAAAGTCCAGATGTTGTAACGACAATCAGGTCGCCATTTTTCATTTCATAAAAAGAAAAAATGAAGTTGCTATGCAATCCGCTTCTGCCGTCATTGGCGCTGTAATGTTTTAAAATCGCGCCAGAATTTCGATCCAAAACATCCAAACCATGTTCAAAAGTTCCAACCCAGATTTTGTCTTTTCTCGGCATTAAAGCGTGAATGTTGTAATAAGAAACATTATAAGAAGTAAATTGTTGTGTTTTCGGGTTAAAACGATTTACGCCCGCATCTTCCGTTCCAATCCATAAATCGCCGTGATCGTCTTTATGAATTTCTCTTACCGCGCTTCCGCTAATGGAGTTTTGATTGTTCTGCGGAAAATACTTTTTAAACTGTGTATATTGTTTTTGATGGTAATTCACGCCGCCAAAATACGTTCCAATCCAGATTCCGTTTTCTTTATCAATTGTGATCGAGTAGGCCGCATTGTCTGAAATAGCGTAGGGATCGTTGTAATTCTTTCTAAGGTTTACAGTGGTTTTAGTTTTTAGATTATAAACATAAACTCCAGATTCGCTGGCAATCCAAAGTTCGTCGTTTCCTTTTTTTCGGAACTGGCGTACAAAAACAGGTTCTTTAATGCCAAATTGCAGTTCGCTTGTCGTTTTATCTTTTCTATTATATAGGAGTACGCCGTCGTCTTGTGTTCCAATTACGATATTTTCCTGATCTACTGCATAAATAACCGTGATTCTAAAATTAGCTTTATTGGCTGGCGGATTTAGTGGAATATTTTCAAAAGAAAGGTTTTCTTCAGAATAATGATAGATTTTATTTAGAGAAGAAGCCCAAATTTCTCCTTTATAATCTTTCGTTATCGAAGTGGTAACGAAATATTTGTTCGGATTAAAAGTGGTTGTTTGCTGCTTTTTTGGTGCATACTTATACAAAATGTTGCCCGAAACAAACCAAATGTTGTCTTTTTGGTCGTGATTGATGTCATTAATACGATCATTTATGGCTTCATTTAAAATGGTAAAACGATCTAGTTTTTTATCATAATGGTACAAACCTTTATCTGTTCCGACCCAAATGGTGCCGTTATGTTCGTGCAATGACTGGATATAATTGCTTCCTAAACTATGAATCGGATCTCCTTTGCTTCTATATGTTTTAAAACGATAACCATCAAAACGGTTCAAGCCATCTTTAGTTCCGAACCACATAAAACCGTCATTATCTTGTATTGAGGTTAAAACCGTATTGTTTGAAAGTCCTTCTTCAACCTGAAAATGTTTAAAATAATAGTCTTGCGCATTCGAAAAATGTATCGAAAAAATGCTGAAGAATAAAAAAAGAAAGAATTTACGCATAGTTGTGTTTTTTAGGCTAAAATCTTGATTTCTGCAAATCGTCTCAATATTCTACAAAATGTTGCAGCTGAATGAAATTGGGCTGTTTTTAATACAATTTGAATCATTTGAGAGAGATATTGACACAAATGAAGCATTTTATTTTGAATAAAAAGCGTCTACTTTGAATTTTCAAATAAATGATATTGATAAAATTTTAAGGTTAAAAATGTACTATCAATAAAATTAAGTTTGAAAAAATCAACCATTAATAATTTTGAAACAAAATGAACAATTTATTACAAGAAAGGAATATTAGTTATTCTTTTGTCCGCATTCCGGACGATTAAAAAAATCAATATTTCATTAAACCAAACCACAAAAAGAAATAAAACTATCTAAAATGCAAAAATCAATGAAAACAAAGTTCACTCACTTTTTAACGAAGAGATATTACCTTTTGGTTTTCTTTAGTTTATTACTGCAGTCCGCTTTTGCCCAACAGATTACTGTTACAGGAAAAGTGACTACCGCAGACGGACAAGCTGTTCCTTTTGCGAATGTCTTGATAAAAGGAACTCAAAATGGTGCCGTGACCGATTTTGACGGAAGCTACAAAATTGCAGCCGGAGGAAGCCAGACATTAGTTTTTAGTTCGCAAGGCTATAAAACGACAGAAATTGCAATCAACAACAAAACTTCTATAAACGTTACCATGACAGAAGATGCCATGAAACTGGAAGAGATAGTTGTTGTAGGTTATGGATCGCAACAGAAAAAAGATCTTACGGGAGCTGTTGCTTTAGTTAAACCTGACGAAATTCAGAAAAGACAGGTTACAACAGTGGCAGACGGACTTCAAGGTTTAGTTACGGGAGTTAAAGTTCGCGGAGGCGGGCGCCCTGGACAAGAGGCGAATGTGGAGATTCGCGGTCTTAAAAATCTTCAAAATACAAATCCGCTATACGTAATCGACGGTTTAGTAACTTCTGCAAATAGAGATTTTAACCCGAATGATATCGAATCGATTCAGGTTTTAAAAGATGCTTCTGCAGCAGCAATCTACGGTTCTAGAGCAGCAAATGGTGTTATCATCATTACAACTAAAAAAGGTAAAAAGGGACCGCTTCAAGTTGAAGTTTCAGCTAAAAGCAGTTTTACGGTTATGCCTCGTTACGATTTAATGGGAACGGAAGAGTTCGCCAAATACAACAACATGGCGTACGATAATGCCGGACTTCCGAGACAAAACTTAAACATGGCTGTCAATACAGACTGGCAAGATGCGGTTTTTAGAACAGGAATGATTCAGGATTATAATGCTAGTTTTTCTGGAGGAAGTGAAAATTCATCATTTTTTATGTCTGGAAATTATTTTGGAAATGAAGGAACGGTTATCGGAACTGATTTTGACAGAATTTCATTCCGTGTAAATTCTAGCGGGACAAAAGGAATTTTCAGTATTGGAGAAAACTTAGCAATTAGTAATGCTAAAACAGATGAAATGTCAGGAAATCCAATTATTGATGTTTATAGAATGACGCCTACAATTCCGCTTTACGATCCTTCTAATCCAGGCGGATACGGTTACGGAAAACAAGGAGTTGCAGATACTTTCGGAACAAATCCTTTGGCTTTGGCTGATTTTTCTAACGTAACAAACGAAAACTTTAGAATTAGAGGAAACATTTGGTCAGAATTAAAATTTGTTCCTTGGTTGAAATACCGTTTCAATTTCGGATATGAAACAAGCTTTGATTCTTATAAATTCATGAGAAAGAAAGGAAGCTGGACATTAAACCAACCGGAAGATCCTTCTCAAACCGATCAAAATAAAGGAAGATCAGAAACTTTATTGTTTGAAAATACGCTGACTTTCAAAAAAGAATTTGGAAAACATGATATTACGCTTTTAGTTGGTCAAACTTACCAAGAAGACAATTACAACCAAATTTACGGAACAAAGAGAAATCTTCCGATGAATTCTGGAACAGGTCAATATTACGAAGTTTTAAATCAAGGAGATTCTCCTGTTGTTGGAGGTTTTATTAATGAAGCGGCTTTAACTTCTTATTTAGGAAGGTTAGAGTACAATTATGACAATCGCTATTTATTTAATGCAGTAATCAGACGCGATGGTTCGTCAAGATTCAGCGATGGCAATAAATGGGGAAATTTCCCTTCACTTTCAGCTGGATGGAGAATTAGCAACGAATCTTTCTTTAAATCAGAATTCATTAAAGATTTAAAATTAAGAGCGAGTTACGGAGAATTAGGTTCTGGAAATATTAGAGAATACGAATCTAAAAGCTTCATTAATAACTTCGGACAAGTTGTTTTAGGGAAAGATCAAACTTTATATCCTTCTGCAACTCAGGTGAAATTATCAAATTCACAATTGCGTTGGGAAAAATTAAAACAAACGAACATCGGATTGGATTTAGGAGTTTTAAACAACGATTTACGTTTAACGGCTGATTATTTTATTGCTCGTACAGAAGACGTATTATTTGGTTTCCCAATTTTATTGACTACAGGAAATGACGGAGGAAACCCAATTTCTAACGCTGCAACAGTAGAAAATAAAGGTTTTGAATTTGAATTGGCGTATAGCAAAAAAATCAATGAATTCTCTTTTAATGCTTCTGTAAACTTCACTAAAGTAAACAACAAATTAGTTTCTTTAGGAAATGGTCAAAACGAAAATATTATTGGAAACACGATGACTCGCAGCGGAAGCCCAGTAGGAATGTGGTATGTTTTGCAAACGAATGGATTATTCCAAAATCAGCAAGAAATCGACAACTACAAAAATGCTGATGGAAAAGTGATTATGCCAAATGCGGTTCCTGGAGATATTCGTTTTAAAGACAATAACGGAGACGGACAAATTACAAACGAAGACAAAGCAATTGTTGGAAGTCCGTGGCCAGAATTTGAAATGGGTTTAAATGCTGGAGCTGAATATAAAAACTTTGATTTTTCTATGAACTGGATCGCTTCAAACGGTGCTACAGTTTACAATGGATTTAGAAGTGTTGTTGATCGTTTTGATGACAATAGTAACTACAGAACTGGTATTCAGCCTTGGACGCCAGAAAATCCAAATACTGATTTTCCTAGAGTTACAAAAGGTTCGACTTTAAATTCAAGAGGAGATAGCGATCGTTTCTTAGAAAGCGGCAATTTCATTAGACTAAAATACATTGGTTTTGGATATAATCTGCCAAGCAGTGTTTTAGAAAAATCAGGAATTACAAGAGCAAGATTAACCTTATCTGCACAAAACATTCTTACGATTACTAAATACAAAGGTTTAGATCCTGAGTTTAGCAATACTGGCGATAACAGAATTTTTGAAAGAGGAGTTGATAATGGTTCTTTCCCAAATCTTAAGACGTATTCTTTTGGTGTAGAATTTAGCTTTTAATTAAAAAAACAGCGTAATGAAAAAAATAATAATTATAACAGCAGCTTTTCTGGGTCTTGTTTTTACAGCTTGTGAAAACGAATTGGACTTGAACAGCCCAAATGATATAACAGTAGACCAATACTGGAAAACGGAGAGTGATGCGCAAGCTGGTGTAAACTCGATTTATGCCATGTTTTATAAAGACGGATTATGGGCAAGATGGATGTATTTTCGTTTAGACTTAACTTCTGACGAAGGTTATAGCGTAAGTCCGTGGACAGAATTGGCCGATTGGACAAGATTCAATTACATCAATTATGATTTTTGGGAAGGAAATGCCGTGACTTGGAGAGATACTTATAAAGCTATTTTTAGATGTAACCAGGTTTTGGCTAATGTTCCGAATATTACTTTTCAAAATGAAGATGATAAAAAGCAAATTATAGCTCAGGCTAAATTTTTCAGAGCATTACATTACTATTATGCAGCTGTTATTTGGGAAGATGTTCCGTTGGTTTTAGATCCGTCTACACCAACAGATTTGCCACAACAGAAAAAAGTAGCTGAAATCTGGGCTCAAGTTGAAAAAGATTTGAATGAAGCTTACGAAGATTTACCAAGAGATTGGGCCGCTGATCAATTAGGAAGACCAGACAAAGGTGCGGCAAAAGCTTTTCTTGCAAAAGTATACATGCAGCAACGCAAATGGCCAGAAGCAAAAACGGCTTTAGAATTCTTAATTTCGGGAGCAGGAGCGAAGTATAGTTTGGTTGCTAATTACAGAGACAATTTTACAGATACAAATGAAAACAATAGCGAATCTGTTTTTGAAATTCAGTTTGGAGATCAAAGAAAAGGAGGAACAGATGAGTTGCAAAATGCTGCAGTTTCTAGCAACCGTTCTCAATTTTTTGCACCAAGAGGAATCGGTTGGTCTGACGGACAAGCGCGTTTATGGCTAGTAAATGCCTTTAAACAAGAAAATAATAAAGACGGAAAACTAGACGAAAGATTAAGATGGACTTTATTCTATCCTCAATTATTAGCTGATTTTGGAGATAAAACGTACGGCAGAAACTGGGAATGGAATAATGATGAAGCTTGGTTTAGAAAAGGAAGCCGTGATTATTACAGAAATAATGAAGATTACTATAATCAGGTAAATTACAGATTGGTTCGTTACGCTGATATTTTATTGCGCTACGCGGAAGTTCTAAACGAATTGGGAAGTACGGCAGAAGCGTATCAATATGTAGATATGGTTAGAACTCGTGCCAACATGAATACATTGGCAACAGTACATCCTGAAATTGGAAACGATCATGATAAATTCTTAGAACGTTTGAAAATGGAAAGAGTTTTAGAATTATGTGGCGAAAGTGTTCGTTGGGAAGATCTGAAACGTTGGGGAGACTTAAACTCTCAGGCTTCTGTTGACAAGATTGCGCTTCGTGATCCTGATTTTAAAAACTTCACGGTTGGCAAAAATCATAGAATGCCAATTCCGCAAAGTGATGTAGATAATAACCCAAATCTAGAGCAGAACTCTGGATATTAAAACTGATTTTTTGAGGGGATCAGAGGTAAAAGTCTGGTTCCCTTATTATAAAGAACGATTGTTCAAAAAATAAAATTCAAATGAAGAAAGTAAAATTGTGTCTGACATTTATGTTAGCAGGACTCGTATTGCTTAGTTGCAACAATAAAAAAAGTAATCCAGAAGAAAAGAAAAGCGAAACCGCCTCTGTAGAGAAAAGAGAAATCTGGACCAAAGAGCAGGCCAATAAATGGTACGCAGAACAACCTTGGTTAGTTGGAGCAAATTATTCTCCTAGCACAGCTATAAATCAGTTAGAGATGTGGCAGGAAGATACTTTTGATCCCAAAAGAATTGATCAAGAATTGGGCTGGGCCGAAGGTTTAGGCATGAATGTAATGCGTGTATATCTACACGATTTATTGCACCAGCAAGACGCTGAAGGTCTTTACAAAAGAATGGACACTTTTTTAAGAATTGCCGATAAACACCACATCAAAACGCTTTTTGTTTTGTTTGATTCTTGTTGGGATCCATTTCCTGCTTTAGGAAAACAACGCGCTCCTAAACCACATACGCACAACTCAGGATGGGTTCAAGCTCCAGGACAGAAGGCATTACAGGATAAAACACAATATCCTCGTTTGGAGAAATACGTAAAAGAAACGGTAGCAAAATTCAAAGATGACAAACGTATTTTGGGTTGGGATCTTTGGAACGAACCAGATAATATGACGGGACCTTCTTACGAAAAAGTAGAAATTAAAAACAAAGCCGATTTGGTTCTGCCTCTTTTAAAAGACATTTTTGTTTGGGCAAGAGAAAGCAATCCGTCTCAACCATTGACTTCTGGAGTTTGGGTTGGAGATTGGAGCGACGAAGCCAAAATGAAACCAATGTATAAAATGCAAATCGAACAATCTGATATCGTCTCTTTCCATAATTACAACACGCCGCAAGATTTTGAAAAAGTAATCAAACAATTACAGCGTTACGGAAAACCATTATTGTGTACAGAATACATGGCAAGACCAAACGGAAGCACTTTCGAAGGATTTCTTCCGATTGCCAGAAAATACAATGTCGGTATGATCAATTGGGGATTTGTGGACGGAAAAACGCAAACCAAATACGCTTGGGATAGTTGGACTAAAACTTACACTGCAGAACCAAAACTATGGTTTCACGATGTTTTACACACAGATGGAACTCCATATATAAAAGCCGAAACAGATTTCATTAAAAAGATGACTTCTGAGGCGAATAAAAGCTAATTAGACAATGTGTCAATTTGATAATTAGATAATTAGATAATTGTTTTGCCACAGATTTCACAGATTGAAATGATTTTTTTTTCAAACATAGCCCAAGGTTTCAACCTTGGGAACACGGCGTGCGGAAATTTATTGCGTACCCAAGGTTGAAACCTTGGGCTATGTTTTATGTAGCTACAGAAAAAAATCCTTTTTAATCCTTTTAATGTGTGGCAAATAAAATAATTAGTGAAAATTAATGGAATTCGTGGCGAAAAAACTTTTAAACCTTTTAGCAACATGAAAAAAAACACAATAAAAAAACTCCTTTTAATAACAGCAATCGCAGTCGGATTTTCTGCGAAAGCACAACAGCCAGATCCGCCAGGACAAGTAAAAGGAAACGAAAAACCTAAAAACGAAGCTTATCTTTTTGCGCACATGACGCACAATGATTATGGCAGATTGTATTATTCTGTTAGTTTAGACGGACTTCATTGGGAAAACCTGAATGATGGAAAAAGAGTTTTTGAAGATTACAAAGGACACCCTGATATCTGCAAAGGACCGGACGGGAAATATTATATCGCTGGAAACACAGGCGACGATGCCAAAATCATTAATATCTGGGTTTCGGATGATTTAATTACTTGGAAAAAACATTCGGATTACACGCCAGATTTAAAAAGTACACCAGATTATTCAAACGCTTTACAGCGAATTGGAGCTCCAAAATTATATTATGACGAACCTTCTCAAAAGTTCATCATGACTTGGCACACGCCACATTTAGAAGGAACAAAAGAAGATGGAGAACGTTATTGGGCAAGCCAAAGAACATTGTACGTTTTGTCTAAAGATTTAAAAACTTTCGAAGGAACACCAAAACGTTTATTCGATTGGGATATGGGAACAATTGATGTTTTCATTCGTAAAGTTGGCGATTCCTACTACGCCGTAATTAAAGACGAAACATACCCAACTTTGTATTGGACAACAGGAAAAACCATCCGAATTGCCAAATCAAAATCCCTTTTAGGACCTTATTCTTTGCCCCAGCAATCTATCAGTCCAAACTTTAGAGAAGCGCCAATGTTGATTTCTTCTCCAGATGACAAGATATGGTATATGTATTACGAACAATATCCAGGCGTTTCCTACGGATTATCAATTGCAGATAACCTAAACGGACCTTGGTTTCAAGCCTCAGGCTACACTTTTTTTTCTGATTGGGACAAATACAGTCTGCCAGAAAAAGTACGCCACGGCTGTATGATTACAATCTCTAAAAAAGAATACGACAGTTTGGTTAAGAAATTTGGCCTTACGAAGAAATTATAAGTTATGAATTATGAGTTATGAGTGTTTTGTTGTAATCGTTTTATTAAGGAATAAAGTGACAGCCAGCAATTAACTAATAATTTATAACTCATAATTCATAACTCAAAAAGAATGGTTAGTTAAGTTAGTTTAGTTCAGCAATTATCGGGCTTATGTGGAGATGAGCCCGGTAATTCATTTTGATTTAGAAGAAACATCACGGTAAATATTTAAACCATATAAGTCATGTAAGTTCATATTAAAATTTGTTTTAGCTTAAAAATTAAAACTTATATGCTCTTGAAAATGTCTAAAAGAAGTTGATCAAGCTAAAATGAACTTCGATGACTTATATGGTTAAAAAAAATAGGAGTGTAAAATCTCAAAATATAAAGCATGAAAAGAAAAAGTATCCTTTTTTTAACCCTGTTTTCAGTCTTTGCAGCAAATGCACAATGGAAACCTCAAGGCGATAAAATCAAAACCAAATGGGCAGAACAGGTCGATCCGAAGAAGCCTTTGCCAGAATATCCACGTCCGATTATGGAACGTGGACAATGGAAAAACCTGAATGGTTTGTGGAATTACAGTATTCAAGAATTCGGAAAAGCAACGCCTTCAAAATACGATGGGCAAATTTTGGTTCCGTTTGCTGCAGAATCTAGTTTGTCTGGAGTAATGAAAGAAGTAGGTTCTAAAAATGAACTTTGGTACGAAACCAATTTTTCAATCGAATCGGGTTGGAATGGAAAAAATATTCTGTTGCATTTTGGCGCTGTCGATTGGAAAACAGAAGTTTTTATTAATGATGTAAAAGTAGGATCGCATACTGGCGGATATACGCCTTTTTCGTTTGATATTACACCATTTGTCAAAAAAGGAAGTACTCAGAAATTGGTTGTAAAAGTTTGGGATCCTTCAAATGATGGGCCTCAACCAAGAGGCAAACAAGTTAAAAATCCCGAAGGAATTTGGTACACTCCCGTTACAGGAATCTGGCAAACCGTTTGGATTGAACCAGTAAATGCTAAAAACATTACGTCATTACACTTAACTCCAGATATTGATCATAATACGATCAGTGTAAAAGCCGACGTAAAAGGAGCGGAGACAGGAGATTTAGTAGAAATTTCAGTTTTAGATAATGGAAAAGAAATTGTGAAACAAAAAGCAGTTGTGGGCGAAAGCAATGACATTGTTTTGAATGCGCCAAAATTATGGTCGCCAGAAAATCCGTTTTTGTATCAGACGAAAATTCGTTTAATCAGCAAAAATAAAGTGGTTGATGAGGTGAAAAGTTATTTTGCTATGCGTAAAATTTCATCTAAAAGAGATGAAAATGGCATTATGAGAATGCAGTTGAATAACAAAGATTGTTTCCAATTCGGGCCTTTAGATCAAGGCTGGTGGCCAGACGGATTGTACACAGCGCCAACAGACGAAGCTTTGAAATATGATATCGTTAAAACGAAAGAATTAGGTTTTAATATGATTCGTAAACACGTAAAAGTAGAACCAGAGCGCTGGTACACGTATTGCGATCAAATGGGAATTCTAGTTTGGCAAGATATGCCAAGCGGAGACGATCAGCCGATTTGGCAAAATAGAAAGTATTTTGATGGAACAGAATTACAGCGTTCGCCAAAATCAGAAGAGATCTACAGAAAAGAATGGAAGGAAATTATGGATCATTTGTATTCATACCCAAGTATTGTGGTTTGGGTTCCGTTCAACGAAGCTTGGGGACAATTTAAAACCGTTGAGATTACAGAATGGACGAAAAACCATGATCCAAGTCGTTTAACGAACTCAGCAAGTGGTGGAAATCACTTTCAAACAGGCGATATTTTAGACTTGCACAATTACCCAGGACCAGAAATGTATTTGTACGATGCAAGACGAGTAACCGTTTTGGGAGAATACGGTGGAATCGGTCTTCCGCTCGAAGGACATTTGTGGAGAGCAAATGACAACTGGGGTTACATCAAATTTAAAAATGAGGCAGAAGTTACCGCCGAATACAAAAAGTACGCGGAAATGCTTCGAAAATACGTTAAAACGGGATTCTCCGCTGCGGTCTACACTCAAACAACAGATGTCGAAGGTGAAGTAAACGGTTTTATGACTTACGACAGAAAAGTGGATAAAATGGATTTTAAAGCTATAAACCAAATAAACACTGAGGTTATTAATGCTTTAAATCAGAAATAATGTTTTTTCTCTCGCAGATCTGGCAGATTTAGCTGATCAAAAAAATCTGCATGATTTGCTAAATCTGCGGGAGGTAAATTAAAAGCTTGAAAAAACAATAAAATGAAAAAACACCTAATCCTTCTGCTGCTCACGACCCTGAGTTTTGCACAGCAGAAAACCTTCACCAATCCGATTTTGCCGTCGGGTGCAGATCCGTACAGCACGTATTACAAAGGCTATTATTACTACACCAATACGCTTGGAAATAAATTGACTTTATGGAAAACGAAAGACCTATCCGATATTAAAAATGCAGAAAGCAAAGTCATTTGGACTCCGCCAAAAAATACCAATTATTCCGCTGAGATCTGGGCGCCTGAGTTTCATGTCATCAACGGGAAATGGTATTGCTATTTCGCGGCAGACAATGGCGATAACAATAATCACCGCATGTATGTTTTAGAAAATAAATCGTCAGATCCGTTTAAGGGAAATTTTGAGTTTAAAGGCAAGATCGCGGCTAAAACAGATAAATGGGCCATTGATGGAAATGTTTTCGAATACAACAAGCAATTGTATATGATTTGGGCTGGTTGGGAAGGAGATACCAACGGACAGCAGAACATTTATATCGCGAAAATGAAAAACCCGCTAGAAATTGATGGAGATCGTGTTATGATTTCTGCGCCAACACACGCTTGGGAAATACACGGAGCATTGCATGATGAGGTGAATCCGCCACAAGTAAATGTGAACGAAGGGCCTCAATTTTTGGAAAGAAATGGTAAAATCTTTATTGTTTTTTCTGCCAGCGGTTGTTGGACTGATTTCTATGCTTTAGGATTATTGAAGTTTAAAGGCGGAGATAATCTGCTCGATACTTCAGCTTGGGAGAAAGCTCCAGAGCCAATTTTCAAGCAATCGGAGAAAAATAAAGTGTACGCTCCAGGTCATAATTCGTTTTTTAAATCTCCTGACGGAAAAGAAGATTGGATTTTATATCACGCCAATTCAAATCCGGGTGAGGGTTGTGGCAATAAAAGATCTCCAAGAATGCAGAAAATTAATTGGGATGCTAATGGATTTCCAGTTTTAGGCGAGCCAGTAAGCGAAGGAACCAAATTGGCAATTCCTTCAAATTAAATACTTTAAAATTCAGAAAATGAAAAATATTCAAATTACTGCAGTTTTGTTGCTTTCGCTTTTTCAATTCAATTGTAAAGACGGTAAAAAAGACGATGCAGTTTCAAAAGATAGTACTGAAATTCAATCAGATTCGCTGAAAACGAATTTAGAAGCTAAAAACTTTGATACTATAATCGATGGTAAAAAAGTCAGTTTGTATTGGATTGAAAACAAAGGCATAAAAGCTGCTTTCACCAACTATGGCGGGCGGTTAGTAGGTTTATGGGTAGCCGATAAAAACGGAAAACAGACCGATGTTGTGGTCGGAATGAACAGTGTAAAAGGCTTTAAAAACTCAACTGAACCCTATTTTGGAGCTACAATTGGAAGAGTTGGCAACAGAGTTGCATTAGGTAAGTTTGTGCTTGAGGGACAGCAATATACGATTCCGTTGAACAATGGAAAAAATGCTTTGCATGGTGGTGTAAAAGGTTTTCAAGATGTCGTTTGGAATGCTGAAAAAACAGATTCTAAGACTTTGGTTTTTACTTACGTTTCACCAGATGGAGAGCAAGGTTTTCCTGGAAATCTGAAGGTAAAAGTCACTTATACGCTTACAGACGATCAAACTGTGAAAATGGAATACGAAGCTACAACCAATAAAACCACAATTGTAAACCTAACCAATCATGCTTTTTTCAATCTGAATGGAGAGGGAAGCGGAACAATTTTGAATCACGAATTGCAGATTTACGGCAATAAATTTACACCTGTTGATGAAGGTTTAATTCCGACTGGAGAATTAAAATTGGTTAAAAATACACCTTTCGATTTCACTTCAAAACATACAATTGGCGAAAGAATCGAAACGAAAGACGAACAGCTGAAATTTGGGAAAGGTTACGATCACAATTATGTGCTGAATACCGATAAAAAAGAGGGTTTTGTTCATGCGGCAACAATTAAAGGCGATATTTCAGGTGTTACTTTAGATGTTTATACAGAAGAGCCTGGACTACAGTTTTATAGTGGAAATTTTATGCAGAGCAAAAACACCTTTAAATCAGGTGCTAAGGATGATTTTAGAACCGCTTTTGCATTAGAAACACAGCACTTTCCAGATGCTCCAAATCAGCCAAAATTCCCTCAAATCACATTAAAAGCAGGAGAGAAGTATCATACGGTTTCTTTGTATAAATTTTCGATCTCAAAATGATGCAAAACAAGACAAAATTTAGCGATAAAAAAGAGCTTTGAAATTTGGAATTGAAAGGCACTTTTTGAAGGGTCGAATTTAGTTTTTTAACTTAAAAAAATCTAAATTTTAGCTATAGAGTTTATCTATACTGTGTTTTTAAGTAATTGATTTTTAGTGAATAAATAATATTTAACTAAATAAAAAGTTTAATTATGAAAATTAAGAAATATTTTAGTCTTTTGAGTTTGTTTTTTGTTGTAATCTGCTATGCTCAGCCTCAAAAAACAGCTAAAAAAACGACTTCAAAAGACCAACCAATTTTGCTTGCTGACCCGACAATTTTTTCCGAAAATGGAGTTTATTATTTGTATGGAACAACAACTGGAAAAACGCCTCTAAACGGAGAAGGATTTATGGTTTATACTTCGACCGATTTGAAAAAATGGAAAGGTCCAGTTGGCGCTAAAAATGGCTTGGCTTTAAAAAAAGGAGATGCTTTTGGAACGAAAGGTTTTTGGGCTCCGCAGATTTTTAAATTCAACGGAAAATATCAAATTATTTACACCGCCGATGAGAATATTGCCATTGCAACAAGTGATAATCCGTTGGGGCCATTTAAAAGCGATTCTAAGGCTCCAATGTTTAATTTGGGCAAACAGATCGATCCGTTCGTTTTCGTTGATCAGGATGGCAAAAAATACCTTTATCACGTGCGTTTGACTAACGGGAACAGAATTTTTGTTGCAGAATTAAAAGATGACCTGTCTGGAATTAAAGAAGAAACGCTTGCCGAATGCATTTCTGGCGTTCTTCCATGGGAAAATACGCAAAATGTGCCGTGGCCCGTTACAGAAGGTCCAACGGTTTTAAAACACAATGGTTTGTATTACATGATTTATTCTGCAAATGATTTTAGAAATCCTGATTATGCAGTGGGTTATGCAACAGCAAAAAGTCCGTTTGGGCCTTGGGAAAAAGCTGCTGAAAGTCCGATAATCAGCCGCAAAGATGTTGGAATAAATGGAATTGGCCATGGCGATGTTTTTTATGACAAGAAAGGAAAAATGAAATATGTTTTGCACACACACTACGACAATAGCACTGATTCACCGCGAAAAGCTGGGATTATAGATATTGATTTTGAAGGAAATAAAATCAAAGCAAATGCTAAAAGTTTTGTCTTGCTAAAAGAATAAAACACACTGATTTCAGGGTTGATAACGGGAAAAGAGATGTTTAGGCATCTCTTTTTTTTGTTGTATGAATACGAAAGATGCAAAAGGATTAACAGAGATATAATTTAAAACATTGCTTATTTCGTATCAGATTCGTACATTGGTAAAAATTACAATAACATGACTAAAAAAATAGAAGACTTAATTCCGCACAGGGCTCCGTTTCTTTTTGTTGACGAAATTATCTCTTACACAACAGAGACAATCATTGGTTTAAAGACATTTACAGACAAAGATGCTTGGCTTCAGGGAAGTTTTCCCGATTTTAATTTCGTTCCAGGAACTATTTTAATCGAAGCAATGGCACAATGTGGAGGCGCAGGAATAAAGCTTTTAGGAATCGCAGATGGCGTTTTTGGATTAGTTAGTATGGATAATGTGGAGTTTTTTGGAGGTGTAGAGTTTAATAAACTGGTTAAATTTGTGGTAAAAAACATTCGCACAAGCGAAAAAATTATAAAACAATCTGGTGAAGCTTTTGATGAAGATAAATTGATTATGAAAGGCGAGTGGATGTGTGTGAAGTTGCAATAAGAAGAAAAAGATTTTATTTAAGAGAAAAGAAGCAAGAAGAAAGACTCGTGCTAGAATTATAAAAGAAAAGCGTCCTAGATATCTAGGACGCTTTTTTACATTTTAGTGATAATGAATTCGCTTCGGCGATTGATTTGATGTTGGGCTTCTGTGCAGGGAACTCCGTTGGAGCAATTATTGATTAATTGGGTTTCGCCATAACCAATTGCACTTTCAATTCTTTCGGGTGCAATACCTTGAGAAATGAGATAATCTCTAGTGGCTTTTGCTCTTCGATCGGATAGTTCTAAGTTGTACTGATCATCTGCTCTTGAGTCGGTATGCGATTCGATTTTAATTACGACTGTGTTGTACTGATGCATTAAGAGAACTACTTTATTTAATTCTATTGCAGCATCATAGCGAATATCAGACTTGTCTAAATCAAAGAATATGATGCCGATTTTTATTTTTAAAACGCCATTTTCACGAACAATCAATGCTGGATCCAGACCAACGGGGACTTCTGTTTTTCCAGAATTATTTGGAGTCTTTACTGTCTTAGTATTACTGTTGAAATTGTCTTTAGAAGCTTCAATGCTATAAGAAGTATTACAATTTAAAGCTTTACCAAATTCATATTTTCCATCAATTTGTGAAACGGTTTCTGCTATTTTTTCGCCATTCTGATTCTTTAAAATTACTATAGCGCCTGAAATTTTATTGTTTGAAATAGCATCAAAAACAGATCCATTTATCGACTGATTGCAGAAGCGTTCAAACGAATAAATATCATCATCGCCTTTTCCTGTTTTTCTATTTGAAGAGACAAAACCTTTGTTAGTTTCTTCGTTTACGATATAGGCAAAATCATCCATATTGCTGTTTAAAGGTGCGCCAAGATTGGCAGGTTCGCTGAAAGCGCCATCATTTATTCGGCTTTCAAAAACATCGAGTCCACCTAAACCTAAAAATCCGTCAGAAGCAAAATAAAGCGCTTGATTGGTTATAAACGGAAACATCTCGCGTCCCGTTGTATTTATCTTTTCGCCTAAATTTTTTGGATTTGAATATTGGTTTTCGCCTAAAATATCCACAACAAAAATGTCGCTAGAACCAATTGTTCCTGGCATATCCGAGACAAAATAGAGCTTTTTACCGTCTTTACTGATCGAAGGATGTCCAACTGAGTAGCTGTCGCTATTAAACGGAACTTCTTTAACATCCTTCCATTGTACGGTTCCATTTGCAGTTTCTACAGCTGTTGCAGTATAAATTTTTAGATTATTAATGCCTTTGCTGTCTCGTTTCAGTTTTCCGTTGTAATTGTTTCGGGTAAAATAAATAGTTCTTTCGTCAGGCGAAAAAGCCACACAAGCTTCATGAAAATTCGTTGAAATTTCTTTTCCGAATCGCTGTTTAGAAGAAACATTTGATCCCGTTTGGTTTATTTTTCCCAATTGCATACTTAAATAAGGCTGATCGTTCCAACCGTATTTGTCTGTTTTAAAATAGGAAGAATCGGAAGTGGTAGAAAACACCAAATCGCCTTTGTAAAACATCGGACCAAAATCGGAATAAGCCGTATTAATTTCTAAATTTTCTAGTGTAAAAGAAGGTTTTATGTTCTCAATATCTTCTAAAGTGGTGTTTTTAAGCGAAAAATTCTGAGCTCTTACATCGGTTGTTTTTTGTTTTGAAGCAAAGGTTTTCATCCATTTTTTAGCCAATTCATAATTCTGTACTCCCTGTAAAGATTGTGCGTAGCGGAAGAAATATTCTGGTGAAATTTCGTTAGGATAATCAGCTACAAGCTTTCCGTACCATTTGCAGGCATCTTCCATTTGGGTATTGAAGTAATAAGAATCGCCAAGACGCTGCAGCATTTCTCTGGATGGATCACCGTTTTTTACAGAAACCTCATACGATTTTGCTGCTTCGACATAATACATTTTGTCGAAAAGCGCATCGGCTGCTTTGTTCTTGGTTTGCGAATAAATCGTTTGTATAACCAATATAACGAGTATAGTAATTGTTCTTTTCATAGACAATTGTATTAAAAGAATCTAGGTGATTTAAGTCCTTTTTTGCGAGAAACGAGTTCAAAACGAAGCATGATTTCATGTGTACCGCTATTGTAGTTCTGCAGTTCGGTTGTAGTATAATCGTAAGCATAACCTACCATTAACATTGGTGAAATTTGTATTCCTGCAAGGGCACTCACAGAATCAGATGTACGATACGAAACTCCGAGCGTTAGCGCATTATTGAACATGAAATTGGCTGATATATCTCCAATTATTGGTGCTCCTGCCACATATTTAACTAAAACGGCGGGTTTGAATTTGGTATGAGCCGAAAGATCAAAAACGATTCCTCCGATAAGATATAAGTGAATTCTTTGATTGACAAGATTTTCGCTAATGTCATCATAAGTGTAGCGTTCTTTTGTCATAAAATTTGGCACGGCAATACCAACATAATCTCTTTCTCCATGCCAGTAAAGACCAGCTCCAACAACGGGAAGAAATTTATTATTGATGTTGTCACGAAATTGAACATCGGGATCTCTATAACTTCCTTTAGACCAGTCAATGTTGATAACGCGTCCGCCTCCTTTTATCCCGAAAGAAAGTTTATGAGTCTGGCCAGATTGAATGGTATATGAGAAATTGGCATCTAAATATTGTTCTTCTGAAGGTCCGATTTCGTCATTGATGATAGAGATTCCTAAACCTAGATTTTTGGCAATCGGAGTGTCTAATGAAAAGCTTTGTGTGTCTGGCGCGCCTTCAAGACCAACCCATTGCGTACGATATATTCCGGTTATGGCCAAATGTCCTAAAGATCCTGCGTAAGCTGAATTGACGGTCATTGTATTGTACATATATTGAGTATACTGCGGATCTTGCTGTGCAGTGGCGGCGTATACAGAAAGTATGCTTATTATCGTGAAAACCTTTTTTATATTTTTAATCATAGCCAATATATTTTGGTTAATCCTATTCTTTTCGAAACTCGTTTATGGTTTTATTTTAGATAAAGCCATCCAGAGGTTTTTTTAGATCCATCTCCCAAATCAAGAATATAGAAATAGGTGCCTTCAGGGAGCGTTTTTGAAGAATTCTCTTCTTTACCGTCCCACGTATTGTTGTAACCTTTTTTGAAATAAACCAAATTACCCCAGCGATTGAATATTTCGAGCTGGTTGTCAGGATATTGGTCGATGCAGTCTATGTAGAAGTAATCGTTTTGTCCGTCATCATTTGGTGAGAATTCATTATAAATCTTCAAACAATTTGGCGCAACTGTTGCGCTAGCTTGATTGTTGCTAGTGTTTGTATCGATTTGATCCAGTTTCGACAAATGTGCCGTATTTAGATAATCTTTAAAATCAACTACTTTAACAATAACAGCAAGCGTTTGTATGGCGCTTTTTGTAATCGATGGAACTACCCAAATTCCTGTTCCATCGCTGTAAGTTCCGGAAGATGCTGTATAACTCACGAATGAATATCCTTTTGGAAGCAAATCCTGAATTTCGACATTTGTAGCGGTTAGATTGCCAAGATTTTCTGCTGTAACCGTAAAAGTAACTTGAGAATACATCGGAACTTCGGTTTTATCTACTTCTTTACGAATGGCGATATCGGTGGTAGGAATAGCGATAGATTCGGAATCTTCGTCGTCTTCACTTTGGTCTCCGTTATCATTATTTGGCGTACTGTCAGGATCAAACTGATCGCTTGCCGTGACCTGTGCAATATTAACATAATCTACTTCTTCAAGTCCAAGCGGATTGGCTACTGTGGCATTATAAGTTAGGGTAAGACCTCCAATAGGAACTGTCAAATCGATCCATTTGATGGCATTAAGACTAAAAATACCTCCGTTGGTAATGTTTGAGATGTTTTTGTATCCGAGTGGAATAATATCTTCTACAGCAACGCCAGTAGCTTGGGCAGGGCCTTCATTTCCAATCTGAAGCGTAAAAGTCACTATTTCATTTACATTCGGATTCTTATTGCTCACTGTTTTTTCAAGACTTAAATCGGCAATATTTAGGCTTATGGTAATGCTATCCTGATCGTCTTCGGTCGGATCATTATTGTTTGGAGTTGAATCAGGATCGGGAAGATTGCTAGCAATTATTTCTGCACTATTAGTATATTCTCCTGACTGTCCAGATGGTTTTTTCACGACTGCGTATATTTGAAGTGTTTGTGTAGCTCCGCTATTTACTGCGCCAACATTCCAAATTCCGGTAAGATTATTATAAATTCCATTGGTTGCTGTATAAGTAGAATAGGCGAATCCAGCAGGAAGAATATCTCTTACGATAACTCCTGAAGTGTTTCCAGGACCATCATTGGTAACCGTAATTTCGAATATGACCGTAGCGCCAATATTATGATTAAGATTGCCAGACAGCGTTTCTTTCTTTAGAGATAAATCGGCTTGCGATACAACTGGCATTACTTCGATGCTGTCATAATCATCTTCTGTTGTAATCGAGTTTCCAGGAGTACTATCAGGATCTGATTGATCTGCAGTCATGACTTCTGCAATATTTAGATATTCATTGGCAGTTCCTGTAGGTGCTTTTACCAAAACATTTATAAGTAGGGTATGGCTGTTTCCTGGTAGAATAATCCCTGGAAGCCATTCTCCCGTATTAGGATTATAACTTCCTGATGAGGCATTATAGAAAATATAATTAAAACCAGAAGGAAGAAGGTCTTTTACCATAACGCCGCTGGCAATATTTGGGCCAGCATTTCGGACTGTCACAGCAAACGTTATTTCAGATCCGATTGCAGGTGTTGTATTGTCATTGACTACTCTTTTTTCTAAAGATAAATCGGCAACGGTATTGATAGGAGTTACAGCTACAGAGCTCATATCATCTTCGCCAACTACACCATTATTAGGAGTTGAATCTGGGTCAAATTCGTTTGAATGATAGACTTCAGCAATATTGTTGTAAACGCCATTATTTTTTACTGTAGCTCCAATTAGCAGCGATTCTGAATCTCCGCTTGCAATAGTTCCTACTGTCCAGATTCCTGTTAATTCATCATAAATTCCTGCGGTTGAGCTGTAAACAGTGAAATTGTAACCGCTAGGAAGCAAATCTTTTACTTCAACACCTGTAGCAGTTTGTGGTCCAGAATTATCGACTTTAATTAAGAATGTTATGGTTGCACCAAATACGGGACTTAAATTGCTTCCGACAACGGTTTTAGATAAAGATAAATCTGCAATAGCAGAAACTGGAGTAGTTGTGGCGGTTGCATAATCGTCTTCGGTCGTTACTCCGTTATTTGGAGTTGAATTGGGATCGGGCAAACTGCTGGCGGTAACCTCGGCAACGTTTGTGTAATTTCCAGAAGCATTTACAATAGCTGTAAGTTGCAGTGTTTGAGAGTCTCCATTTACCAGCGAACCAATCGTCCATCTACCATTTACACTGCTGTAAGTTCCTTTTGTTGCGGTAAAACTGCTATAAGTGTAACCTGAAGGAAGCAAATCAGCAACTTGAACTCCAGTCACATTTTGAGGGCCATTGTTAGTAATAATGATTTCAAAAGTTACTGGCGTACCAATTAAAGGATTGGATTTATTTACTGTTTTAGTTAATGAAAGATCCGAATATTGTGGATTTGGATTTGTTGAAACAGAAGCATAATCGTCCTCAGTTGTTACTCCATTGTTTGGTGTTGAGTCAGGGTCAGGAAGATCTGCGGCAGTTACTTCTGCTACATTCAGATAATTTCCTGTTGCATTAACCGTGGCAACAATTTCAAGAGTTTCTAAGTTTCCGCTTATTAAATTCCCTACATTCCAGAGCCCAGTCAAAGGATTGTAAGTACCTTTTGAATTGGTAAATCCTACGAAGGTATATCCAGACGGAAGTAAATCAGTTATTTCAATTCCGGTATTGTCGTTTGGACCATTGTTGGACAATATAATTTCAAAAATAACCTGAGATCCTACAATTGGTGTGGGATTGTTTACTGTTTTGGTTATCGATAAATCAGAAGATTGCACAATCGGTGTTGTTCCTGCCGAAGCATAGTCATTTTCTGTTGGAACTCCATTATTCGGAGTAGAATTAGGGTCGGGAAGATCTGCGGATATTACTTCTGCAACATTTAGATAATTGCCAGTATCATTAACTGTTGCTACAATCTGCAACGTTTCAGAGTTCCCATTTAGCAAACTTCCTATTACCCATAATCCAGTCGTTGGATTGTAAGTTCCTGTGGTAACTGTGGCTCCAGCGTATGTATAACCAGAAGGCAATAAATCTGTAACTCGAATTCCTGTGTTATCTTGAGGGCCATTATTTGTAATAATGATTTCAAAAGTTACAAGAGAACCTACTACTGGTGCTGCATTGCTTACCGTTTTGGTCATCGCTAAATCTGAAGATCGCGGTATGGGAGTAGTAGTTGCTGTTCCATAATCATCTTCTGTAGGAACACCATTATTTGGCGTTGAATCTGGATCAGGAACACTGCTGCTGGTTACTTCGGCAATATTGGTGTAATCTCCAGAAGGATTTACAGTTGCGTTTATCTGTAATGTTTCAGATTCACTGTTTTCTAAAATATCTAAAGACCATATACCTGTTATTGGGTCATAAGTTCCACTTGTCGAATTGAAATTCAAGAAAGTATAACCAGACGGCAAGAGGTCTTTTACGGTAACTTGTGAAGCATTTTGCGGACCGCTATTGGTAGTTATAATTTGAAAAGTAACTAAGGAGCCTACTAATGGTGTCGGATTATTGACGGTTTTGGTTAATGATAAATCTGCAGAAGGCTGGATAGGAGTAATGATGGCATTGTCTTCGTCATCTTCGCTTTGATCTCCGTCGTCATTATTGGGCGTACTGTCAGGATCAGGCAAACTGCTTGCCGTAACTTCTGTAACATTCAAATAATTTCCTGTCGGAAGAACTTTCGCATCAATAATAAGAGATTCTGAAGCTCCAGCATTTATAGTGGCTACGTTCCAAATACCTGTAGTATAATCATAGAGTCCGTCGCTAACGCTGTAATTTACAAATTCATAACCGCTTGGGAGAAGATCTTTTACTAAAACCCCATTAGTGTCATTTGGTCCTTTGTTTGTGATAATAAGTTGAAATGAAACTTGAGTTCCTATTACAGGGCTTGTGTTTCCGCCAACTATTTCTTTGGTCAATTCAAGATCTGCTGTTGGAGGTATAAAGGTAAAAGGAGCATTGGCTTCATCATCTTCACTTTGGTCACCATCGTCATTATTAGGAGTTGAATCTGGATCAGGAAGATCACTGGCTGTTACTTGAGCAATGTTTAAATATGGACCTGATGGATTAACAGTTGCTCTAAATGTTAAATCAAAAGATGAATTAGTTGCTAGAGTTATATTCTGCCATGTGATATCACCGTTCGCAACATTATAAAAACCATTATTGGATACAGAACCCGGAATTATTGTAAAACCTTCAGGAATAACGTCTTTTACGGCAATTCCAGTAGCATTTCCGGGACCATTATTGAGAATATGAAGCGTAAATAATACTTGATCTCCAGCTGCGGCAGAAGTTGGAGAAACTGTTTTCGTCAATTCTAAGTCGGCTTGTTTCAAAGTAACGGTTGCACTGCTCATATCATCTTCTGGCAATCCATTTCCAGGGGTACTGTCTGGGTCAAATTGTTTGGCTGTCTGTATTTCAGCGACATTTACATAATTTGCGGCTGTCGCTACATTTACTTTTGCTGTAATTTGAAGAGTAATTGTATTCCCGTTGTTTAAATTTCCAACATTCCAAATTCCTGTGGTTCTGTCGTATTTTCCGCCGCCATTATCACTTACATAAGTATAGCCAGATGGCAAATGCTCAGAAACAGTAATACCGGTAGCATTATTTGGACCGCTGTTGGTTACAGAAATAGTAAAAATAACATTATCATTGATGCTTACAGTAGCAGGCGAAACCGATTTATGAAGTGATAAATCGGCTATATCGAGAACTATTGTAGCACTGCTTTGATCATCTTCAGCAGGATTTTTATTGTCTGGCGTGCTGTCTGGATCGAATTGATCAGAATGAATAACTTCTGCAGTATTAGTATAAGAAGGCGTTGATAGAATAGTAGCTTTAAACTGTAAAGGGATAATATTACCACTCGGAATTGTTAAACCGCTCCACGTAATAGTATTATCACCAACATTATAGATTCCTGAATAAGTAACTGATCCAGGAACAATAGCATAACCTAGCGGAATATAATCGCGTATTGAAACATTGGTAGCAGTAACAGATCCGCCTAGAGCATTGTTATTAAAAACATTTATATTGAAAGTAACTACATCACCAACGCTTCCAGTTGTAGGAGTTACTGTTTTAGTTAATTCTAAATCTGCGATAGCAAGTATAGTAAGTATCATGTTATCTGATGAAACAGTACAATTTCCATTGGTTACACTCCATTGTAGTGTATAAATGCCAGAAACAGTTCCCGTAACAGATGTTGTTGGGCTAGAGGGATCAGTAAAACCAATTGTACTTGGGCCAGAAATTTGTGTCCAGCTTCCCGTACCGATTGTTGGAGCCACGGCATTCATGTTGATAGAAGAAAACTGAGGTACGATTTGATCTGGTCCTGCGTTGGAAGTTGAAGGTTCTGCGTATATCGTGACAAGAACAGTATCCTCAGAAATACAGCTAGTTGAAGCAGTTGTAGTGACAGTCCATTTAAATTCATAAACGCCAGGTATTAGTCCAAGCATTAAAGAGTTTTCAAGATTTGGAGAGGCAATATTGGCTGTGTTTGGGCCAGAAACCTGTGTCCATTCTCCAACGCCCGAGGTTACTGGCACGGCATTCATCGTTGCGGTGCTTACATTACAAATTTCCTGATCGGGACCTGCATTGGCAACAGATGGAGGTACATCATTAAAAGTAATAGAAACTTGGTCTGAAGTTGGTGCGCATGAAGACGGACCAGTAAACGGACCATTTGTGACGGTCCATGTTAAAGTATAGGTACCTAAAACATTGATATTCGATAAAGTAGTAACAGGACTATTAGGGTTGTCAATTACCGCATTTCCTCCGGGAGGCTGTGAAGCAAATGTCCATGTTCCTATACCAACTGCGGGAGGAACAGCCGCTGTTTTATAAGTGGTTTGGCACGCTACAGTATCATCTGGTCCTGCGTTTGCGGCACTTGGAGGTGCATTCATTTCTATTCGAACAATATCAGAAAGAGATCGGCAATTATTGCTTTCAAATACCCATTCCAAAATATAGAGTCCTGGAACAGTTAAATTTGAAACGGTTGTTAAAGGCGCTGAAGGTGTATCAATAACCGCAACACTTCCTGCAGGCTGATAAACAAATCGCCATTCAAATATGCTAACATCTGAAGGAGGGACATTTCCGCTCATTATAGCAACACCGTTAACATCATTGATACATAAAGTCTGATCTGGTCCTGCATTCGGATCTATACTAGCGCCATTGTAGATGGTTACATTTACAGAATCTGAAGTTCCGACACAAGTATCGCCATTAGGAAATGTATTTGAAGTAGTGGTGTAAGTGAAAACATAACTGTTTCCAGGAACTACAGTTGCATTAGCAATATAACTGGTTGATGGCGATTGAGTAATTACAACATCGGCAGTGTTTCCAGTTGTGCTTGTCAGTGTCCATGTTCCCGTTGAGTTTTCATTGGCAATAAGTTGTACGCTAGTAACATCACAATGCGTTTGATCAGGACCGGCATTTGCTGCTGGATCGACCACAACTATCATATCATCAAAACTGCCAGGGCATAAAAAGATGCTTTTTGCAGTTATTGTCCATCTAAAAGTGTATGTTCCAGCAACTAAACCAGTAATTACAGAATTTGGATTAGAAGGATCAACTATCAATGGCTGATTAGGAGCGCCAGTAAGTACAGACCATTGTCCTAATTCGAAGAAACTGTCGTAAGTGCTTCCGGCCATTGTCACACTAGTATTATTACAGACATTTTGATCAGGACCTGCGGCGGCTGGATGAGGAGGAATTCCTATAGTTAGATTAATATCATCAAATGCCTGACCGCAAATATCCGCATCAACGGTCCATCTAAAAATGTAGTAACCGCTAAAAGTAAAAGTGAAAACTGCATTTGGATCATGAATGTCACTGATGGTGTAATTTCCAACCCCAGAAATTCTGCTCCATGTACCAATTGATCCGCCACTTTGTGTTGCAGCCATCGTTAGCGTATTACCACAAATTTCTTGATCAGGACCTGCATTAGCGGCAGGTGGAGTTTCTGCAACAGTAATAGATACGCTACTTTGACTAGGAAGACAAGCTCTCAATCTTGTAGTAATTGACCATGTAAAGGTATAAGTTCCATTTCCTGGAACGGTGACCATTGTATTAGGATCATTTTCATCGGCAAAAACAACTCCTGTTGCAGGTGTTACAGTCCAAATACCAAATTCGCCCAATGCTGGAGTGTTTCCGCTAAGGTTAAAAGTTGTGGTTCCTGAAGTATAACAAGCATTTGGCCCAGCGTTAGATGTAGTTGGAGCGACAGTATTATCTGTGAGAATAATTACTGTATCAGTAACAGAACTGCCACAAGAAGGGCCAGGGTGGGAGTAAGAAACTGTCCATTGTAATTCATAGGATGAACTTGCTGTCAAAAAACCATTCGCAATGGCATTCGGATTATTTGCATCAGAGAATGTAATAGTATTCGGTCCTGAAAGCTGACTCCAAGTCCCCATTTCACCTGGTCCTGGCGGAGCTGCGCTAAGCGGTACAAGCGAATTGGCACAAACCACTTGATCGGTTCCTGCGTCTACATTATCTATTGTAGTGTCTGAAACATAAACTGTAACCGTTGCTACAGAAAATCCACAAGTAGCACCACCTCCTTTTGTAATATATTGAAAAACATATGTACCCGAAATAAGATTGCTTACAGGTGTATCAATGGCAAAATTATCTGCAATTACTGCGGTATTCGGACCACTGAGCTGACTCCAAAAATGCAATCCGTCATCTGTGCTTACTCCAGAAAGAACAGTAGTAGTGTCACCGCAGGGCAGACTGACATCGGTTCCAGCATTGGATGGAGTAGGATCACCCGAAACTAAAATATTTAAGGTGTCAAAACCATAATCACATTGCACCGTTAAAGCCCCAGTCTGTTTTCGGATAAATTCAACCGTATAGTCTCCAGGAGCAGTAAGGGTTAAGGTAAGTGAATTTCCAACATCTTGCAAAGCCGTTGGAAAAGGAGCTAAAGGCGAGAGCGCAGGGCCGCTCACAATTCGATATTGATTGGAGCCTGTTCCAGTTACAGCTAGCGGAATTGTAAATACGGTTGCATTACAGCTTCCGACGATATCATTTCCATTATTGGCAACAATTGTTCTGGTTGGGCCATTATATTGTACGATATAATCTTTGGTGAAAATACATCCCGTATTATTGTTCGTTAAGGTATATCGAAATGTATAAGGAGCACCTGCAGATGAGATATTCGTCACTAATGTTGTCGGATTTGTTGGTGAAACAATTACAGCGCCAGCTCCTCCAGAAACTTGTGTCCATGCTACAGTTTCGCCTGTGTATAAAGGTGTTTGAGCAACAAGAGTGACCTGATTTACGGTATTATCACAAAAGAAAATATTTTCATCTCCTCCAGGAAGTTTGGTAACATCCTGTGTTGCAGCTGGTACATTAATTATTACTGTGTCATTTCCTGAAGCACATGGGCCTGTTACGGTCCATCTGAAAGTATAAGTTCCTTGAACTAAATTGGATACGCTTGTGTTATTAGAATTCGGACTGCCGATTGTTGGAGTATTTGGTCCCGAAACAAATGTCCATTGACCGTTTTGACCATTAAGTCCGCAGCCACCGTACGTGCCGCTTAAGTTAGTTGATTGTGTGGTTGTATAACAATTGCTTAAAGTTTGATCTGGACCAGCAGAGATAGGTTTTACACCGCCATAATTGGTTACAGTAATCTGCGATGTAGTTCTGCAGCGCTGTCCTGGTGCAAATTCTGGGCCTTCAATAACCCATTGAAGAGTTGTAACGCCACAACTTGTTGCTGGTAAAGTAATGGTTGAGGTAGCTAAATTTGGAAAATTAATGACAACTCCTGCGTTATTTGTTCCTACGATTTCCCAAAATCCAGTTTCTCCAGTATTTTGTGGTGCATTTGCAATGATTGCCAACGTACCATTATTATTAGGACAGCTTGCAATATTTGCACCCGCATTGGCTCGAGTTATAGGTTTTACATTAACTACTTTATCTTGATAAGATACTATTCCGTCAGAACAAGTTGCGCTGTATCTAAAAATATAAGTATTGTCTCCAGTATAGCCTGAGATTGTTGTGGTAGAACTTGTTGGAGAATTTATGGTTACTGCAGGACCAGAAATTTGTGTCCATTTTACAGTTCCGATAATTGGAGTAGGATTATTTCCAGTTAATACTAATGCATCAGTTTCACAAATAGTTACGTTTAGTACTCCAGCATTTACACTACAGTTTTGCGCATTGGTTTGAAAAGTAGCTAGAAAAATTAAAATTGCTGCGAAAAATAGTTTTTTAGATAAAGTGTAAAATCTCCAAGAAAAGTAAAACTGTGCCATAAGCAATTGGGATAAAAGGCAGCACAAGAAATAGATAACCACCTTACATTAATAAATTGTTTTAAGCATTAATTTGGTATTGAGGTTAAAAAATCTGAAGGGGTAATCAAATTTAAAGAAAGATAACTATGAAATATTTTTTTCGATGTTGCATATTATAAAATGAAACCAGAAAACTGATGATGAAACAATTAAAAAAAAGCTCTAAACCTAAGATTTAGAGCTTCTTTAAATGTTTTTCTAAAATTAAAAAGCCTCACCGATTCTAAAATAAATTCCCCAGTCGCCTTTACCAACTGCACCGTCTAAACCGACATTAAATTTTGATTTTTTGAAAGGATTGTAGCGATAACCAACACCGCCTCCAGGATACATTTTCCAATCGAAACTTGGAGTGTCAGAGCCATAAATTGTTGCAATACCAAAGAATCCAACCAAACCCATTTTCTTGGCAAAGTTGTAACGGTATTCGCCTTGAACATCCATCAATCCGGAACCTCGGTATTTTCCTTCCGAATAACCACGAATATCAGTTCCACCAATAGTGCTTTGCTGTTCAAATGCCACATTTCCAAGACCGAATTTGCCATAAAAACGAGCCGCAATTACATCTTTGGCTTCACGATTTTGAAAATATTTATTGGCTTGAAAAGAAATTCGATTAGACGCTAGTTCGTTATCTAGAAATTTAGGATAAGTAGACCAATCCATTTTAATTTTATAACCTTGAGTAGGATAATAAACGGCATCTCTAGTGTCATAGAGCAAATTAAAAACCACTGCATTAGAATGAGAAATAGAAGAGGGAGAAATGTTATCTTCATAAACCGTATTATAATGAGCAAAAGTATAAGAAAGACCGCCGTAAAACTTTCCAATAATTTTACGTTGTCCGCCAACACTCAAAACAGTTGTTTTGGTTCCGTAATCATAAAAATCAGGCTGGTCAATATCATCAACATAAAACTGTGAATTCTGATTTCCAGTAAAAAAGAAAAGTTTCAAACGCCATTTGTCTTCATTTAAATACCATTTATTGAAAAATGCCAAAGCATACGATTTGTTTGTAGTATAAATGGCCGACATTCCAGATAATGATTTTGGCGAAATAGTGTCGGCTTGATTAACTCGATACATCATCATCGGAATGGCGCCAAACATAAACTCTAGATTTCTATTGTAACTTATATAGGGCATTACTCTCAGCTCAATTCTCTTTTCCTTTGTTTTTTTCGGAACAGAATCAGTTGTTTTTTGTCCGAAAGAAGAATAAACAAAACCAGCGAAGAAAAGTAGGAATAGAAAATGCCTCATGATATAAATTTGTTTAGTGAAACTTATATGAAGTTTATAAATACTTCGACAACGTTTTTCAGATACTTGTAAATTTAAATAAAAATTGTAAGTAATTGAAATAAAAATAGTTGCCTCTAAATGGTTTTGCTAAATATGGAAAGCAGTTTATCCAAAGCATTTTCAGCATGAAGCTGTTCGCCGTTTTTTAAAGTATTTTCTAAAGCTTCAGCAGCTCTTTCCAACATTCGTTTTTCAAAATAAGAAATAGCAGTTTTTAAATCTGAAAATTGATTGTTGGTCAAAGATTCAGAAAGTTCAAAAGCATCGAGCATGGCTAAATTAGCGCCTTTTCCAGCAAAGGGAGGCATTCGATGCGCAGCATCGCCAATAATTGTTACGCTTTCCTGAACTTCCCAAGACTGATTTTGAGGAAAATAATATTGCGGACGAAGTATAAAATGCAATTCTTCACTCGTAAAAAACTCATGCCATTCAGAACTCCAATCGCTATAAACGTCTTTGAACCAATCAAAAATTTTTTGATTGTCTTTAAAATCGAGATCATTTTCTGCAATCCAACTTTCTGGAATTTTACTGCTGAGTAAAAACATCAAAGAACCGTCTCCTTTTGTGCCGTACATAATGGTTTGTTCGTTTCCTAAAGCCAAGACTTTTCCTCCTTTAGAAAATTCAAAAAGATTTGGAGCGTTTTCTTTGGCATTGTAAATTGTGCCTTCAATCATCGTAATGCCAGAATAAATGGGCTTTTGTGTACTTATATAAGAACGAATTTTAGAATTTGCTCCATCTGCGCCAATCACCAAATCGGCATAAGCACTTTTTCCGTTGTTAAAGAACAATCGCCAGCCATTATTTTCTTTTTCCATAGAAAGAAATTGACTGTCCCAAAACATAGTTTCTGGCAAAAGCGAGTGCAATAAAACAGCTCGAAGTTCTGAACGGTCTATCTCAGGACGTGGTTTCGAAATGTCTTGAAGTGAATCTTGATTGTGGTTTGAAATTTCTTTAGAAGAATTTTTAGTAATCGTATGTTCATCAAATTTCAATTCAAAATTCTGATTTACAATTCGGGCTTTACTGGCATTTGGGCGAATATTTTTATAGAATTCTTCTAATAAATTCGCGTTTTCCATGGCTATTAAACCTGAATCTTCATGCAAATCTAATGGTGAACCCTGAACGCGAACTTCTGCGTTGAGGTCTCTTTCGTAAACTTTTACATTAATATTCTGAAGTTGCAAAAGGCGAGCTAAAATCAAACCGCCCATTCCGCCGCCTACAATGGCAACTTGTTTATTTTCTAGTAACATAGTTTTGTATTTAAAATCTATGGCGCAAAATTATTTAGACGAAAGAGCTGATAATAGTATAAATCGGTCGTTTTTATTTTGAAAAAGTTCTTTTGGCAACGAACCCGAAATTTTCTTGATTTCTTTAATGAAGTGCGTTTGATCAGAAAAATTCTCCTCTGGGAAAAGTTTTCCTTTTGCAATATGTTCTAATGAAGCCCGAAAGCGAAGAATTGAACAATATGCTTTTAATGAAAGACCAAAATACTGCGTAAAATAACGATTAATTTGACGGCTGCTCCAATTCGATTGTTCCGATAATTCTTTTACTGTCAGATCTCCGTTGTTTTCATAAATAAGTCTGAATAGTTTTTGTTTGCGCTGATCGATTTCCTTTAATAATAAGGACTCAATTTTTACAGCAGCTTTTTCGTAAAACAATTCAAAATCATCTAAATCTTTTTCATTAAAATCCCAAAAGTGGTTTTCGAGTAATTTTCCAGAGTTCAAAATTGCAGCAATGCTTTCGTGAAAAACATATTCAACAGCAGGAAGTTTAAAGCTGATTACAAAGGTTAGACTCTTCGTAGGAATTTTTCCTTTTTCATATTGCTGAGTTCCTAAACCCAAAAGCCGAATTTGAAAAGGAGTTTCAGCAGTTTTTATTAAAGACAAATCTATTCGTCCGTCAGGAAGGCCGATGGTTTCTAGAGTTTGATCCGATTTATTTTCCATGCACCAAAAACTATCCACAAAATCTGAGAGTTTTTTGTTGGGTTTAATGGATTTGTATTCTAAATCGTTAATCATTTCGTCAAATTTAAAGCGAAATTATACAATTTGTTAATCATTTTTCAAAAAACAGAACAGCTCTAAAAAGGCTGTATTGAGGTTTCTAATTTCAAAAAAATGATGAGGAAAAACTTAACATTGGGTAAAATGTTGATTTTTAAATAAATACGAAGGTTTTTTCTTCCCAATGAAAAACTTAACATTGGCGAATAGGTTTTTCAATCTATCTTTGTTTATTATTTTTTGATGTTAATTTAATGATTTAATAACATTGAAAATTAGTTTAATCAAAAATAAATTTAATTAATTTCTTAAATTTAACAAAATAATGACAAAAGAAGTGCTTACTAATGAAATCGATCAGGAAGTAGAAGCTGCTCCAGTTATCTCAAACGAAGAAAGCGAACAGAAAGATGCTTCAGTTTCAGAAACAGAATCGGCTGCTGATACTCAAGAATCTAAGCCAAAACCAAAAAGAGCTCCTAAAAAAGTAGCAGAAAAAGAGGTTGTAATCGCAGAAGAAACTGTAGCAACATCTCCAGAAACTGAAGCAGGAGAAGAAATTGTATCTGAAGCTGCAGAAGAAACATCTGATGAAAACCAAGAGAAATCGAAATCTAAAAAGAATAAAAAGATGAAAGAAAAAGAGAAAGAGAAAAAGAAAAAAGTAGCTAAGAAAAAAGAAAAAGCAAAAGACAAAAAAGCTAAAGCGAAAAAAGCAAAACTAAAAGCTCAAGCAAAAAAGAAAGCTAAAGCGAAAAAAGCAAAGGATAAAGCAAAAGCTAAAAAGATTGCTAAAAACAAAGCAAAAAGATCTAAAGCAAAAAAGAATAAGAAGAAATAATTTTCTGACAGTGAGTTGTTAATTGTTAACGTAAATTACATTGTAACTAACATTAATAATTGATAATTCATTTTGTCGGGCCGAGCGTTGTGAGGCTTTTGGGGAAGCCTCGCGCGAAGTTCTTCTATATCGATAAAATTTTAAAAGCCATAGCTTACAGGATTATAATGATTTTAAAATCCTGTAAGCCGTGGCTTTTTTATTCGAAAGTTTTAAATAAAGTCTTCCCTCTAGCTTATTTCATCTTCACCATCTCTCAAATTTCCTCACTTTTTATTTTTTTCTGCATAGCGAGTTTGTCAATTTTCTGAAGAAATTCGGGATCAAATTCTGAGTAGGCTCTCAATCGGTATTTTTCGTCTCTAATTTTCATTACAAGTCGAATTTTTTGCACCATCAGCCAAATGGGTTCATATCTTTTATGACCAAGCAAATATTGAATTTTAAGGATTGATATTTTTCGGTGCGAAAGTGTCATTAATTCGATGCAAATCATCCAATAACGAATGGGAAGATTGGAATTTTCCATCACAGTTCCAGATCTAAGACTGATTCTGCTGCCGCACTTTCTACATTGAAATTTTAAATCATTCTGACGAAAAGAATGCTGGTCATGCCCACATTTTCGGCACAAAAGCCCATTTTCCAAACGTTTGTTTTTAAGTTCTTCGATACAAGTTGCTTCATCAGAATATTTTTCAAAATAAGCGCGTAATTCCATTTATACAATTCCTCATTTAAGTTTTGAAATATAGAATATTTTGAAGAAATGAAGAACAAACTGGTATAAAAAATAAAAAGGAATATCCGTTCTCGAATATTCCTTTTTATTTGGGGGCAAAATGGTGGTTTATAGTTTACCTGCGATTTCTTTTTTGTACTTATTAAGGATAGATTTTGTCATACCTAAGTTAGCTTTTGTAGAATCTACAGCAAGATAAATAAAGTAATCCTGACTGTCAGAAACGTCGATAATGTGAATTTGAGAACTTAATGTAATCATTACATTGTCAATTACCTGACCATTTAGATTCAACGCTTTAATAGCATTCATTTTTGCTTTAACTACTTCTAGGTTGTATGCAGATGCCAATTCTGGATCAAAATCTGCAAGTGCAGAATGTGAATAATATGACATGCCGCTTGCGATTTCAGCCACAGATACTGCGATGAAACCTGGGACGTTCTTTTTTAGGTCTTCCCCAAATTGCGTTAAGAAATCAGACATAAGTTTTTATAATTTAATTAGAATAAATTGTTTTAGATGAGGCAAAATTAGCTATACAATATCATTTAATTATCCGTAATTCGTACCTATTTTTTGCAAATAATAAAAAATAACATAAGAACTAAAAAAACATTTTTTTTGTTTTTAAAATGAATTTTGTTTCGAATTGAAAATGAAATATTTAAACGAAAAATGCTTCTGAAAAAGCACTGTTTGCGCCATTTCAAAAGCATTTTCATTAAGTAAAAATTAATTTTTTACTTGATTTCTGTTATAAAATCTTCTTGCGGAGTTCTTACTTTTTTCATGTTTACCAACCAATCGTTTGCATCATCTCTATATCCTAGAGGTAACACTAAAACGCTTTTTAGTCCAAGTTCGTTTAAACCTAAAAGTTTGTCTACTTCAGCAGGAATAAAACCTTCCATTGGAGTTGCATCTACTTGTTGTTCAGCAGCGGCAGCGATTGCTACACCAAACGAAATGTAAGCTTGTTTTGCAGCGTGCTGTGCGTGCCATTCTTGTCCAAGAGGCTCGTACATTCCCCAAAGTCTTTGTTTGTAGTCATCCATTGCGTCAGCAGGAATTCCTCTTTCTGCAATTGTTCTGTCAAATACAGCAGAGATTTTCTCTAAGCTATACCCGTCCCATGCAGCCCAAACCAAAACGTGAGAAGCATCTGTAACTTGACTTTGATCAAAACTTACTGCTCTAATTTTGTCTTTTAAATCTTTGTTTGTGATAACAAAAATCTTGTAAGGCTGTAATCCAGAAGAAGATGGAGCCAATTTTGCAGCTTCAAGAATATAATCTACTTTCTCTTGAGGAACCGCTTGTCCGTTCATTTTTTTTGTAGCATAACGCCACTTTAGTGCATCTATTAAGGCCATTTTTTCTTTATTAATTAAAAATTGTATTCAAATGTAAACACTTTTAAGTGTATTTTTGTCATCCGATTACCAAAAGTAACTGTAACATCGAGGTAACTTAACACTACAACATGCTTAAAGAAGTAGAACACGATCCTAAAAAATGCACACAACATATTATGGCAGTGCATGACGCAATGTATATTTTAAACGGAAGATGGAAAATTTCTATTATAGCATCACTTTGTTTTAATACCTTAAGATTTACCGATTTATTACGTGAAGTCGAAGGTGTTTCTGGGAAAATGTTAAGCAGGGAATTGAAAAACCTAGAAGAAAATCAGCTAGTTACCAGAACTGTTTTGAACACGCAACCGATAACTGTCGAATATCAATTAACAGAATACGGACACACGCTAAAAGAAGTAATTGATTCTTTGGCGAAGTGGGGACACAATCATAGAAAAAAGATTACAGGTAAAGAATAGGAATTAGTTTTCAGTCTCAGTCTCGGTTTTCAGTTCTAAAGCTCTTTGTAGGAATCCTTTACGAATTAAATTTTGTTCTGTTTCTTCAATCGCTTTTAAAAGATTGTTTTGATTATCTGTGATTTCTTTTAAAGCATTTTTCATCACCGCCCAAACCGGTTGCATTTTTACAACAAGCTCTTTTCCTTTTGTAGTAAGGACAATCAATCTCTTGCGTTCATCTAATTTGTCTTTTTTAGAACTGATGATTTTTAGTTTTTCTAATTCCTTCAATAAACTTATAGTTGACGGATGGCTATAGCCAATTTCACTCGCAATTTCGACCACACTCAGTATTTCTTTGATGTGAAGCGTATAGATTACAGGAAACCATTTCGGTTCAAAATCAATGTCGAAAGATTTATAGACTAAAGCGCCGTCTTTGCGCAATTGCTCGCTCAGACGCTGTAGTCGTGTTGATATGGCTAAAATTCCAATTTCGTCAATTATATTCATTTTTATGGATTTAGTTTTAAATGACAAAAAACGTTATCAGGTCTCATTAACGGAAAATCTATTGGAAGCGTTTCTTTTGGAATAGTTATAAAATCATTCTTTTCATAAAAACGCAAAGCTGCCTGCAACAAAGTAACCGTTCCTAAATATAAGTCTTTAATTCCTTTTTCTTTGCTGTAGGCAATTAATTGCTCTAATAATTGCTGCGCGATTTGAAATTCTTTTCCTCGATATTCTTTCTTTACGAACATTTTTCTGATGGCTCCAGCTTCAGAATTGAATTTCACTAAAGCAATTGTACCAACCAATTTGTCATCGATAAAAGCACCAAGAAAAATTCCGCCTGGTTTGTAATAAAAGTTCTCAATGTCCAATAAATCAGGCTGATCTTCCAAAGTAACAGGAACATTAAATTCTTTTTGCTGGATGTTTAAAATCAAATCTACGATTTCATTTTCGTATTTATTTTGTATAGGCTGAATGTTCATTTATATGGTAAATTAAATATAGGTACAAAACTACGTAGTTAACTACATATATCCAACAAAAAAACTGCCGAGGCCGGCAGTTTTAAGTGTTTTTTATGATTTCAAACGATTTCTGTTAGAAAGTTTTATTCTTTAACTAATACAATAACAGCTTTGTAGCCCGTTCCAACATTCCATTCGCTTGACGAAATAACCTGACCTTTATCGTCATAAACTTTAAATTCGGCTGTATTTGGAGACGCAAAACCTTCGTTTAATGCTTCAATATCAATTTTATTGATTCCTTTTACCAAGTTTATTTTCACACTTTTAAAGTCACCATTTAATAAAACTTCAGGTTCAATTACTTTATCGTTTAAATATACTTTTACTTTATCGCCATCAACAAAAGCGGCATCACGATACATAATAGTAGAAGTTACTGAAGTAGTGTTGATGTTTCCTAAAAACTGGTTTCTTCTATAAAATATGCCTTCAACATTAGCTTCTGGTTTATAAAGGTTTGTGTCTTTAAACAATTCGTCTGGATTAACCTGTAGCGGTGCAGGTTTCTCGATAGGCGCAGGCGGATTTTCTTTAGGCGCTTCTTCTTTTGGCGGAACAACTTCTTTTTTTGCAGCATTTTTTGCCGGAATAGGTTTGAATTTTTTATCAAGTTCCTGAGCAAAACCGTGCAGTGAAAAAGAAACAAAGGCAATTATTAAAAATATTTTTTTCATTTTTTTATAAATATTAATCTTGAAGGTTGATGTCAAAGATTAGATGCATCATAATCTTTTATATATAAACATTTTATCAAACTAATTATTGTCTTAAAAGACGTTATTTTTCTAAAAATTAACTTTCTTTTTTGATCTTTTAGGATAAAAATAAGTTTTTGATGAAGTTGTTTTTAAATCTATGTATTTGTTTTTAAAATGCTGAAAATCAATATTGTATATTTGTTTCTCAATCAAAATAATAAGGCTATGATCAAATTAAATTTAATTTTTCTTTTTTTGACAATTGGAGTTTTTGCGCAAGAAAATAAAACAGACTCAAGCATTCGAAAGCAAATTGAAGATTACAACGCTAATTTTGCAGTTGCCTTGGTTGAAAATAATAAGAATACAGTTTTGAAATCTTATACAGAACAATCTGTGCTGATGCCTGAACATAGCAAGCAAAGGGTAGGAAAGAAGACAATTGCAGCATTTTATGAACAATGGTTAAGTCAAGCGAAAGTGAGTTCTTTTCAGAAGAGCATTGTTGATTTGCAGAACTTTGGAGATTATGTTTTAGAAATCGGAAATTTTACTGAAAACCTGCACCTAAAAGACTTAAAACCTTATACTTATTCTGGAAAATATATGGTTTTATGGAAGAAAGTTTCGAAAAATAAAATGACAATTGTTGCAGAAATTTGGGGCGCTAATAGCTATTTTGATGATCGATTTATTCCTGAAATTGATGATTCTGACGTTCCTCCAATAAAAGAATATACTTCATCAGACAAATTAATTTCTGAAGTAATAAAAAGAAATAGTTCTATTAAAAATTTGGTTCAGAATAGATTAGGAGCAGAGCATGCCAAAATGTTTATGTCCGATGCAATGTATTTAACGTATTACACGCCAATTCTTTCGGGAGAAAAAGACATTACTGCTTATTTTACGGAACATGAAAAACCTGGAACGTTGAAGATTGAACAGATTTCAATTCAGACTTCGGGCGTTATTGTGGCTAAAAAAGCGATTATAGAATTTGGTTTTTATAATGTCGATTGGCGAGACGGAACCAACCACGGAAACGTGAAAGGAAAAAGTATAAACATCTGGAAAAGAAATGATAAAGGCGAATTAATGCTCTTTCGACAAATGGTAAATCACGATTAAAAATTAAAAAAACAACCTCTAATTTGCAGACGCCATACCTGCGTTATATATTTGTGCCTGATTTTGGTCTGTTTTTTCAATTTTGAAAAAGCAGTTAAAAGGGAATCAGGTGTAAATCCTGAACAGACCCGCTACTGTAAGTTCTATATAAGTCTTTAAACATTACTAATGCCATTGTTCGTTGTTTCGGATGAGAAGGCCGTTTAAAGATGGAATAAGTCAGGAGACCTGCCACGATCACATAGTTTAAAACTTTCGTGGTATGAAGTTGATGACAAGATAATGACCTGCTATTTAGGATAGTTGGCCTTTCTATGTTTTTGCAATTACGGCATCGCGCAAAGTTTATTTAATAAAATCGTGATGTATAATTTGAAGAAAACTTTATTTTCTGTTTTTTTAGTACTTGTTTCTTTTTTGCTTCATTCTCAAGCGGTGACTGATAGTTCGCGGGTTTTAAAAGAAGTTATTTTAAAAGGAAAACCTTATCAGGAAGTGATTCCTGTGCAAAGTCTTTCGGGCGTTCTGCTCGAAAATCTGGCGGCTCATAATGTTGCAGATGCGTTACGATATTTTGCCGGAACTCAAATTAAAGATTATGGCGGAGTCGGTGGACTCAAAACCGTTGATGTGCGTAATATGGGAACGCATCATGTTGGTGTTTTCTACGACGGAATTCAGCTGGGAAATGCGCAAAATGGCGTAACCGATTTAGGAAAGTATTCGCTTGACGACATGGAATCTTTGACGATGTACAATGGTCAGAAAAGTGAAATTTTTCAATCTGCTAAAGATTTTGCTTCTGCTTCTACGATTTATTTGAGAACCAAACGTCCTGTTTTTTCAGGTAACAAGAAAACAAATCTTCTGGTTCGTTACAAAACAATGTCTATCGATTATCATGATCCTTCTTTTAGATGGGAACAAAAACTCAACGACAAAGTCAGTATGAGTGTAAGTTCAGAATACATCAAATCAAACGGACAATATAAATTTCGCTATAAAAGAAAAAATCAAGATGGAAGCATTGCGTACGACACCACAGCGACACGATGGAATAGCGATATTGAAGCTTTTCGATTTGAATCGGGTGTTTTCGGAAAAGTAAATAAAGGGACTTGGGATGCCAAAGTCTATTATTACGATTCTGAAAGAGGCGCTCCAGGAGCAATTGTAGAAAATAAGTTTCGAGATGGTTTCCGTCAGTTTGATAAGAATTTTTTCTCTCAAGCTTCCTTAGTAAAAGATGTTTCCGAAAAGTATAAATTTCAATTAAAAGGAAAATTCGCTTACGATTACACGCATTATATTGCTCGAGATACGACTAATGTTTTAGGAGAAACGGTTACCGAAGGCGCACAATCTGACGATAGTTATTATCAGCAAGAAGCCTATTTTTCGGCAGTCAATATGTACAGCATTTTACCCACTTGGGATGTTTCGCTGTCAACCGATTTTCAATACAATAAATTAAATGCAACTAGAAGAGGAATCCAAACGCAGTTTTCTTTCCCACAACGTTATACCGCATTGGTTTCTCTTGCGACTTCTTATCGATATGAAGGTTTTAAAGTTTTAGGGAATGTACTTGCAACCCGCGTTATCGAAGAAGTAAAATACAATGCCAAAGCGCCCAACAAAACCGAATTTACTCCAGCTATTTTTCTAGGCTATACACCATTTAAGCAATACGATTTCAATTTAAGAGCTTTCGCTAAACGAATTTTCAGAATGCCAACTTTCAACGATTTGTATTATACAATGGTCGGTTCGAGCACTTTGAGACCAGAATATATGAATCAGTACGATGTTGGTTTTACGTATAATTTTTCAATGAAAGATAGTTTTCTGGATCGACTTTCTTTTCAAGCAGATGCTTATTACACCAATACAAAAGATAAAATTATTGCCGCGCCGACAGGAAATTTATTCCGTTGGATGATGACAAATATTGGAGAGGTTAAAGGAAAAGGAATCGAAACGGTTTTGAATATGGCTTCTCATATTGAGAAAGTAAATTTAACAGCAAACTTGACTTATACCTATTCTCAAAGTCAAGATTTTACCAAGTTTTCAGGTTTAGAAATGTCGTCTTACGGAGATCAGATTCCGTATACGCCTTGGCATAGCGGATCTGGAATTTTGAACGCAGGTTATGAATCTTGGAACTTCAACTACAGTTTCATTTATGTCGGAAAACGCTATAACGGAAATGTCAATAATATTAAAGTGAATGAAGTTCAGCCTTGGTACACGCACGATTTTTCAGTTCAGAAATCTTTCGCATTCAAAAATTACAAATTAAACGGAGCGGTTGAAGTCAATAATGCTTTTAATCAGCAATATGAAGTGATTTACAATTATCCGATGCCGGGAAGAACATTCAAATTTATAATAGGTTTTGAGTTATGAAAAAGAGCATTTTAAAAATAGTATTAGGTTTAAGCATTGCCGTTTCTTTGGTTTCTTGCCGTGAAGACGAAACGATTTTTCTTTCTTCGGATGTAAGTGTTGCGGCGCCAAGAAGCGATGGCAATATTGAAGGTTTTTATCTTTTGAACGAAGGTAATATGGGAATGAACCGAGCGAGTTTGGATGTCTTTAATTATAGAACAGGAAATTACACTACCGATGTTTATTCGGAACGAAATCCTTCGGTTGTAAAAGAATTGGGAGATGTTGGAAACGATATTCAGATTTATGGAAATAAGGTTTATGCAGTCATAAATGTTTCCAACAAAGTGGAGGTTTTAGAAAAATGGACAGCAAAACGCATCAAAAAAATAGACATTCCAAATTGCCGTTATGTGACATTTTATAAAGACAAGGCTTATGTGAGTTCTTATTCTGGACCAGTTGCGATAAATCCGAATGCTGAAATTGGTTTTGTTGCTGAAATTGATACGACTTCATTAGAAATAAAAAGAAAAGTAACCGTTGGCTATCAGCCCGAACAAATGGTGATTCATAACGGAAAATTGTATGTAGCCAATTCTGGAGGTTACAGAGTTCCAAATTATGACAGAACGGTTTCGGTAATTGATTTAGAAACGTTTACAGAAATTAAAAAAATTGATGTTGGAATAAACTTATACAGCATGCAGATTGACAGCCGTGGCGATATTTATGTAAGTTCACGAGGTGATTATTACAATACGCCTTCCAATCTTTTTGTTATTGATACACAGACTGATGAAAAGAAAATGCAACTCGATATTCCTGTTTCTGGAACTTGTCTACTTAACGATTTATTGTATTACTACAGCGTTTCTTGGAGCTATTTGACGGGAAGCAATAAAGTGAGTTACGGAATTTTAGACACCAAAACTAAAAAAGTAATTTCAGACCAAATCATTACGGATGGAACTGATAAACAAATCATGATTCCGTACGGACTTCAAGTTAATCCCGAAACCAAAGAAATCTACATTACCGACGCTCAAAACTACGTTGTAACGGGTTATATATACTGTTTTACGCCCGAAGGAAAATTAAAATGGAAAACAACCGCTGGGAATATTCCTGCTCATATTGCTTTTATAACTAAAAAATAAACCTTAAAAATGATGAATAAAAACCTTTTGAAAATCACTTTATTTTCGATTCTCTTTTTGGGATTCATTGCTTGTGATAAAGACAATGAAGAAGAAGAAGAAAAAGAACAGCTTCCGACAGAAGTTCTGAAAGAATCGTATTCAATTGATCGTTTTAAAGTACTGAATATTACGACAGAACTTCCAAGCACAGCAAAACTGACTTGGAGCGTAAAAGATTCGATTATTTCAGAAAATGCAGATTTGGATTTCATTAGCCCATTTCAGAAAAATTATCCTCTGACTTTAAAAGTAGAGTTGAATGGAGAGATAAAAGTTTATTCTTCCTCAATAAATGTACTAAAAGAGACAAAAGCGTACAGTAAATATATTTCTAATGTACTTGATTTTCGTCCAGCAGTTGGTCAGTTTACCAATGAAATTCCGCAATATGTAACAGGAAATACGGAAGCTAATATTATTGCAGCTGCAAAAAAAGCAATTGTAGGGTCAAATACTTCAATGATTTCGCTTGGCGGTTTTGGCGGTTACGTGGTTCTTGGTTTTGATCATACAATTCCGAATATGGACGGTCGAGATTTTAAGATTTTAGGAAATGCCTTTTGGGGAAATGAAGCCAACGAAGCGCGTTCAGGATCTTGTGAACCTGGAATTATTATGGTCGCTTACGATAAAAATAAAAACGGAAAACCAGATGATGACGAATGGTACGAAATTGCTGGTAGCGAATACTTTAAAAGCACTACAATAAAAAACTACGAGGTAACTTATTTTAAGCCAGATGCCAATAAAACCCCAATTACAGGAAATGAATTTTGGCAGGTTAATACCGAATATATCAAATGGCAGGATAATGCGGGACAATCGGGTTATAAAGTTCAAAATGTATTTCATGACCAGAATTATTATCCGCTTTGGATTGCCGATGCTTCTTATACTTTGAAAGGAACTAGAGTTGCCGATAATTTCTACGATCAAAGCGGCGAAGGTTCGTATTGGGTAGGCAAATCGTTTGAATTTGGTTATGCCGATAACGCTCCAAATAACGACGAAGCTTCGAATATTGATATTTCTTGGGCGGTGGATAAAAACGGAAAATACGTAAAACTACCAGGAGTTGACTTCGTAAAAGTTTACACAGCAATTAATCAGGAAGCGGGCTGGCTTGGAGAAGTTTCTACGGAAGTTTCAGGCGCTTACGATTTGCATCTTAATTAATTTTTTTAAAACACATAGAAACATAGATATTGGACTTGGTAAAGGCGTTTCACTTTGTTTGAATACACATAGATTTTGCTTTGCGATTTCTCATTAGAACTTTGTCAAAGTTTGCGACATAAAGAATCACCATACAGCGATGTGATTTTTAGTAAAGTGAAACGCCTTTACCAAGTCCAATATCTATGTTTCTATGTGTTAAAATAATACACACACATTAACACAACATTTAAAACCAATAAATTATGAGGAAAAATTACTTTATAGTAGTCATGTTATTTTTCGCATTTTTAACCAATGCGCAAATAACAGTTCAAGGCGTTCCTAGAAATGATGTTAAATTAAAAACAGCAACGCAAAAACAAGTAACGGCAAAAAGTGCCAGTACAACCACTTTTGCAGATATTCAATTTTGGGTAGGAACAGGTTCAAATCAGGCTGCATTTGTCGTGCAATGGAATGATGGTAAAACTTCTGACGCTTTGATTTGGGGTTTTAAATGGGATGGAACTGCAACAGGAGAAGATATGATTAAAGCAATTGCAAAGGCTGATCCGCGTTTCTTTACCTTGCTTTATCAAGGAACACAATTCGGATCAGCAATTGGCGGATTTGGTTTCGATTTGAACGGAACTGGCACAAACGGACTTTACAAAGATGGAAATACAACCTATCCATATTATCCTTTTGATGGTATTGTGAATACTTCAGCATATGATTTCGATTCGTATACAGCTATCGATACCAATGATCACTGGTCGTCGGCTTGGTATACTGGATATTGGTCGTATTGGGTTAAAGATCCGACAGATAGCGATTACAATTATTCTGGAGTTGGAGCTTCTACTCGCGAATTGCAAAATGGTTCTTGGGACGTTTGGAATTTTAATCCAAATATGGAAATGTTTGATATTGCCACAACTTTTAATCCGGTTGCTCCTTATTCTAAAGTGATAGATTTTACCAAAGGTTATTTTATGGTAAACGAAGATTGGTTTGGACACGTTAACGGATCTGTAAATTTTGTTGAAAGTAACGGAAATATTAATTATCGCGTTTACAGTGAAGCTAACAATAACAATAGTTTCGGAGCGACTACGCAATATGGAACTATTTATGGAGATAAGTTCTATTTTGTTTCAAAACAGGCAAAAGATGGTGGAGACACGCAATACACGCCAGGCGGAAGATTGGTGGTTGCCGATGCTTTAACCATGAAAAAAATTGCAGCATTTGATAATATTGGGGGAGGAGATGGCCGTTCTTTTGTTGGTGTTGATGAAAAAATAGGTTATATAGGCGCTTCAAATGGTATTTTTCTTTTTGATATTGCCAATATGCAAGTTGGAAGTCTGATTGCAGGAACGGGCGGAGGAAGCCAGTACGCGGGACAAATTGGAAATATGATTCGTACTTCGCAATATGTTTTCGCTGTAAAACAAAGTGCGGGGATTTTGGTAATTGATCCTAAAACAAATACAGTGGTTAAAACTATCGCAGGAGCATTCCATTCGGTTACACAAGCGAAAGACGGAAGCGTTTGGGGAATTCAGAATCAGAAATTGATAAACATTGATGCGTTGACTTTCGCAATAACAGAATATGCGATTCCGACAACAAAATATTTAGGTTCTTGGGGAGCTTGGAACGCAGGAAGTTTTACCTACAGCAATAAGGAAAATGCTTTGTATTGGAACAATAATGTAAGCAGTTTTGTTGGCGGAATTCAAATTGTAAAGTTTGACATTGCTACAAAAACATTCAATGAAAATTTCGCTACGCTTCCTGGACAAACCGGAACTTATAAGCAAATTATATACGGTGCAGGTTTGCGTATCGATCCAGTTTCGGATAATTTAATTGTAAACACGACAGAAAGCGGATTTGGAGCGCATTACCAAAAAAACTGGATTCATACTTACGACAATACAGGGAAACTGATTGATACAAAAGTATTGAACGATTATTACTGGTTTCCTGCCATGGCAGTATTTCCAGATAATGCGGCACCAACTGTAAACTCGATTTTGCCATCGCAAGTTTCAACAGGAAGTCCAACAATTATTGATTTGAAAACTGTGGTTTCAGATGAAGATAATATTTCGGCAGCAATTGTAAAAACGATCAAATCAAATAGTGATGAAAACATTGTTTCTGCAGAAATTAATGCTAATGAAGAATTGATTTTAACTCCAAAAATTGGTGGAACTGCAACCGTTGTAATCAGTTTTAATTCTAATGGAAAAGTGGTTGAAAAGTCAATTTTGGTTGACACATCGACTTTAGGAAGAGATGAATTCACGAAAGTGCAATTGTCTATTTATCCAAATCCAGTTGCAGATTATTTGAATATCAGTACAGAAGATGAAATTGTAGATGTGGTTGTTTATGATGTAACAGGAAGAACGATCAATACTCGATTAAATAACAGCCAAATTGATGTAAGTAACTTTGCTAAAGGTTTTTATGTAATTAATATTGTAACAGACAAAGCCAATTACACTCAGAAATTCATTAAAAAATAAGATTTAAAATATTTAAAGAAAACCTCTTTGCTTAGTTGTAAAGAGGTTTTTTCAATTAAAAAGATGAGTATATTTACTTTTAAAATCTTTTATTATGAAAGCATTAGTAATTGGAGCGACAGGCGCAACAGGAAAAGAATTAGTAAATCTGCTTTTAGAAAGCGCTGATTATTCGGAAGTTTCAATCTTTGTGAGACGCTCAATAGGAAAATCACATTCTAAATTAACAGAACATGTTGTTGATTTTTCGGATGTAAATTCGTTTCAGGAATTAATTACGGGAGATGTTCTGTTTTCATGTTTGGGAACAACTTTAAAAGATGCAGGTTCAAAAGAAAAGCAATGGAAAATCGATTATGATATTCCAGCCGATTTTGCCGCTGCTGCGAAACAAAACAAGGTAAATTCTTTGGTTTTGGTTTCTTCTTATGGCGCTTCCGCGAAAAGCAATGTCTTTTATTCGATGATGAAAGGAAAGTTAGAAGATCATCTTCAAGAACTGAATTTTCCGCAATATATCATTTTCAGACCCGGACCGCTTATTCGCGAAAATACAGATCGTTTCGGAGAAAAAATTTCAATAAAAATGATTAAATTCTTCAACGCGATCGGACTTTTCAAAAATCTAAAACCAATCACTACTGCGTTTTTAGCCGAAAAATTAATAAAAGCTCCAAAAGCACTTCCATCAGGAAATACGGCATTGGAGCTTAAAAGAATTCTTGAATTATGAGTTATGAGTTATGAGTTATGGAGTTACCAAACCATTTGCAACTTATAATTTATAACTCATAACTCATAATTTAAAAAAAGCTATTTTTTATCCTCAGAAAGAATTAAAGTAGATGGTATATTAGCCAGCCAAGGGCTTTTATTCTCTACTAAATGTTTCCATCCATCAATAGAAATCAGCATAAGATCTTGTTGCTCTAGAAAATCTTTTTCAATAGATTGTTCTTTTCTTAGCGTCAGCTGGTTTGGAGCAGCTTGTTCCATTAACCTAATTTTTTCTTTCGTGTCCAGATCGGCCATAATTTTGCCTTCAACATCTAGAATTTCAATTCTAGCGTTGATATTCTGAATAAATTTCTGAACATAGTTCTGAATAAAATCCCAATCTTTTAAATTAAAAAGTGGAATAAAAATCGTATTGATGTCAGTTAAATCCTTGTCAATTAAAACTCCAACAGGAATATGCGATTTTGCAATAATTTGTCTTGTTCCGTCATCAAAAGGAGCAGATTCTAAAATGTTTTCTTTTCCAGTTACAGTATTTAATATTTTTTCAGGATTGATAATTCGAGTTGTAAATCCAAGAACTCTTCCTAATAAACTTCCTTGGTAGATAGATTGTCCAATTCCAACCAATAATAAATCATGTTTGCTTTTGTTGGCAACATTTACAATTTCGTTGTCAATATCGGCAGATGCTTTAAACATTGTGGTAATATTACGGTTTAAAGCAACAGATTCTTCTACAACATCTTTAAACTTTTCGTTTTCGTAAACGTCTGTATTGTAATGATGTAATTCTTCAGACGGAAGAAAGTGCATCGCTGTAATTTCAGAACTTTCAGCTCTTTTATTTGTTAATCCGTCAGCAACTTTAAGCAATGCTCTTCCAGATTCAGGTCTGTCAAAAGATAGTAAGATTCTGTATTTGTTTTTTAATGCAACATCTTCTTCGGTTTCATCTTTACTAGATCTAAAAAGCCAGTTGATAAAATCTAATGTTGGGCCTGTCATAAATGTAGTAGCAAGTGCCATAATTACAAACATAGAGAACAATTCTGGACTCAAAACTCCAAGATCGTAACCAATATTTAAGGCAACCAATTCGGTTAAACCTCTAGTATTCATCAAAGCTCCGATAGATAAACTGTCTTTCCAGCTTTGTCCCACAAATTTCGCGGCAAGCGCACTGCTGACAAATTTACCAATAACAGCAACTGCAAAAATTAATCCTGCAATTTTCCATAAATAAGGCTCATTCAATAAACCGATTTGTGTTCTTAAACCAGTAAATACGAAGAATAATGGTAATAAAAGTACAAGCGCAACGTCTTCTACTTTTTCAATAAATAGATTTCTAAATCTAATGTTTTCAGGCATAATAGCTCCTGCAATGAAAGCTCCAAATAAAGCATGAATTCCGATAATTTCTGTTAAATAAGAAGAAACTACAAGCGTTAGAAAGAAAATAGCAACAATTGGTTTGCTTAATTTATCGCTTGTTGCGTACAAATCTCCAATTCTTTTAAGGAACGGACGAACCACTTTTATCATTAAGAAAACATATCCTAAAGCTAAAACAACTGTGTATAAAGCACTTCCAAAAGAACCCGCTTTTACAATAGCAATTACAACGGCTAGAATACACCAAGCTGTAATATCATCGGCTGCAGCACAAGTAATTACGATTGTTCCTAATCTTGTTTTATGAATGCCGCGTTCTTGCACAATTCTGGCAAGTACCGGAAATGCGGTGATACTCATTGCAATTCCGGCAAACAAGCCAAACGATGTAAATTGTACATCTGCGGGGGCAAATTCGTCATATATAAAATACGCAAGACCCATTCCTAAAACAAACGGAATGATAATACTCGCGTGGCTTATAACTACAGCGTCGTGAGCTTTGTTTCTTAGAATCTTCATATCGATTTCCATTCCCACGATATACATGAAAAGAATCAAACCGATCTGGCTTAAGAATTGTAAGTTTCCAAGTGATTCAGCAGGAAATAAAGCAGCAGAAAATTCAGGAAGATACATTCCGATTAAAGAAGGTCCCATCACAATTCCAGCAATCATTTCTCCAATAACGGCTGGCTGTTTTATTTTAATGCAGATCCATCCAAAAATGCGGGCAACAAAGATAATTGTAACAATTTGTGCCAATAAAAGCGCTAACGGATGGTGAAGATTTTTTATAAGTGAATCAAGAAATTCGCTCCATTGCGTTTTATCTGAGGTTGGAATTTTTAGATTTCGGCCAGTTTCTAGTTTTACTCCTAATAAAATAATCCAATACATTAAAAGGGAAAATCCTCCGATAACTCCAACGTAAAAAATACTGTTTCTTAAGTTTTTCATTTACTTTAAATTTTTACTCTTCAAGATCTATTGCTTTCTTATAAAAAAGATAGAAAAAAGTGTTTTTTGAAGAGATTAGTTCATAAAATCGGGGCAATTTTATAACAAAATGAGCAGTTACCCAATAGTAGCAATTCAATTTTGTAATGACCTAGAAAAAATTTGTAATGAAATAAAAAATAGTAGAATTTAAGATGTAAAAAATATCAGACAAGGGACAGTTTTTTCAATAAAGTCACGATAATGCAAGGGTTTTAGTGTAAAATATTTTATCTTTATACCTTTACCGCTTTAATAAAATGAATAGAAATTATCCAATTCCAGATAACGAATTACAGCGTTTAGCAGCCCTAAAACGTTATAATATACTTGACACGCTTCCAGATGATGCTTTTGACGATGCCACAAAGCTTGTTGCTTATATCTGTGGTGTACCAATTGCCCATATTTCTTTTATTGATGAAGATAGGCAATGGTTTAAATCTGAAATTGGAATAGGAGTTTCTGAAGTTCCTCGCGAAATCACTTTTTGCAACTACACCATTTTAGATACAAAAATTCTAGAAATTAGTGATACTCATGTTAACGAAACATTCAAAGACGATCCCAATGTAACAGGCGGATTCAATGTGCGTTTTTATGCAGGCGTGCCGCTTACAACGCCAGACGGCTATAACATCGGAACTTTGTGTGCAGTGGATCATGTTGTAAAAGAACTGAATGAAAATCAGCGTAATGCACTTTCTATTGTTGCCAAACACGTTATTGCACAATTAGAATTAAGTACAAAAAACAAGCAGTTGTATGCCCAAAGAAAAATTGCAGAACGTGCTGTTTTAGCAAGAGATACTTTTTTGGCCAACATGAGCCACGAAATAAGAACTCCATTAAATTCAATTATTGGTTTTACCGATCTTCTTGCGCAAACTGAATTAGACTCTGTTCAGCGAGATTACATAGAAAGCGTGCAAATTGCGGGAGAAAATTTACTTCTGATTGTAAATGATGTACTTGATATTTCTAAAATTGAATCAGGGAATTTAGTTATAGAATCTGAACCATTCAATTTAAAGAAAACGCTTAAGCATGTCTATAATTTATTGAAAGTAAAAGTTCATAAGGATGTCGAATTTGATCTTTTTTTGGATGCCGAAATGCCAGATATGGTTATTGGAGATCAAGGAAGACTTAATCAAATCTTGGTAAATCTAGTTGGGAATTCTCTAAAATTTACAAGCGAAGGAGAAGTAACAGTTTCTGTAAAGAAAATAGAAGAAACGGAGGAAAATTATACACTTAAATTTTCGGTAAAAGACACTGGAATCGGAATTCCGAAAGATAAACTTGAAACTATTTTTGAGCGATTTACGCAAGGTGAAGAAAGTACAACGCGAACCTTTGGCGGTACTGGACTTGGACTGAATATTGTAAAACAGTTAGTTGAATTGCAAAAAGGAGAAGTTCATGTAAAAAGTACTTTAAACCGCGGTTCTGAATTTTACTTTATTCTTTCGTATAAAAAGACAAATTCTGAAGAATCTTCAGTAAAAATAGTTTCTAAAAACGATTTAGGAAATCTTAAAATTTTACTTTGCGAAGACAACCTTTTAAACCAAAAGCTTGCAAAAAGCGTAATTAATAATTTTGGTTTTGATTTGGATATTGCGCACAACGGCGAAGAAGGCATAGAGCTTTTATCTCAAAATAAATATGATTTGGTTTTAATGGACTTGCAAATGCCTGTTAAAGACGGTTACCAAACGACAGAATATATTCGAAATGAGATGAGATCTGCTATTCCGATTATTGCTATGACAGCACATTCTCTAGTAGGAGAGCAGGAGCTTTGTTACAAAGTCGGAATGAATGCTTATGTGCCAAAACCTTTTAAACAAGCCGTTCTTTTAAAAGCCATAAAAACGGTAATGACACCAGGAAGCGATGCAATGAACAGGAGAATTATAGATATGTCTTTTTTGGATGAAATGGCTTGCGGTGATCTTGAGTTTAAAAAAGATATGATAGATCTTTTTGTTGATAAAATTCCAGATCAGACAGAACAATTAGAAGAAGCATTTAAGAATACCGATCACGAAAATGTGAAGAAACTGGCGCATAATATGAAGTCAAGTATGGATATTTTTATGCTTCAGGATTTAAGTAATTGCCTTTCGATAATTGAAGAAGAAGCTTCAAAAGGCGAGTTTACGGCTGAAACTTTAGATAAAATAAATATTTTCAGCTGTGGAATTGAAGAAGTCGTTAAAATTTTAAAAGAGCTATGATATAAAGGAAATATGCAATAGCTTTACAGTATAAGACGTTATAAATTAAGTTATCCCCCAGATTAAAAAAATTAAAAAATGAGAATTATTGTAGCCGAAGATAATGATATCCTACGCAAATCGTTATCTTTTTTCTTAGAGTCGAAAGGATTTAATGTTGACCAGTTTTCTGATGGAAAAGATGCTCTGGAAGCAATCGAAAAAGAAAACTATGATTTAATATTAACCGACATTAATATGCCAGGTGTCAGCGGGATGGAAATCACGCAGCACGTTAGAGAAAACCTTAAATCTGACGTTCCTGTCATTATACTAACTTCTTCGGGAGTTGAGCAAACTGAGCTCGATTCTTTCGACATTGGAGCAAACGAATTTATTGCCAAACCAGTAAGTCCAGCTGTACTTTTAGTGAGGATTAATAAATTACTAAAAACCCGAATCTAATGAAGTTTATCTATTATTCTATTTTTCTGCTTTTTATTTCTTCTGTTGCATTTGCACAAGAAATCAATATAGACGAGACTTTGGCAAATGTGAAACGCGAAGTCGAAAAAGAAAATTACGACAAAGCTTTATCGCTTATCGAACCTTTGCGCGCCAAATATCCAGTAAATGAGGATATACAAACTTATGCAGGACGTATTTATAGCTGGAAAAAAGACTATAAAACGGCTGTGAAAATTTTGTCTCCAATGGCAGACAGAAACAATCCGAATCCAGAAGCTTTGCAGGCGCTTGTGAATATTTATTTCTGGCAAGAAGATTATGAAAAATGTATTTCATATTGCGATAAATATCTAGCAATTGATCCAAAATCTGTTGATGTATTGAGGATTAAAGCAACTTGTCTGGAAAAACTAAATCGAGATCAAGAAGCATTAGATTTAATCGAAAAATCAGCTTATATAGATAATAGTACTCAGGCTTTTAGAGGAATCCGTACGCTTATAGGACGAAAAGCTAAAAATGCAGTTTCGGCTTCTTATTTAAATATTTCAACTTCAGATCCTGGACAATCTCCATTTCATTACGGATATGTTGAGTATTCGCATAAATTCAGCAAATCGGCAATTGTTGGAAGAGCCAATATTGGAAATATCAGCGGTGACACGCAAATGTTATTCGAAACCGATTTTTATCAGACCTTTTCAAACAAAAGCTATTTGTATGCAAATGCTGGAGTTTCAACAGGAGAAACTATATTTCCTGTAGCCAAAGGAGGTTTAGAATACTATTTTGCTCCACAGAAAAAATTTGATTTTTCGCTTGGCGCAAGATTCATGCATTTTGAGTCAGACGATATTACATTGCTTACAGGTCAAGTAGCTTACAATGCTGGAATTTACACTTTTGCTTACAGACCTTATTATGATCTTTCGAACGAATTGTTTTCTCACGTTTTAAGCGTTCAGCGTGTAAACGAAGAAAAAGAACGTTTGGTAAGACTGGAATTGCAATATGGAAACGTGCCGTATTTGTATCTGTACAATAATTTCACACAGCCTTTAAAAGCTTATAGAGTTGGAGTTCAGTACCAGCACCGTTTTGGCGATTCGTTTTTCGTGCGTCCAATTTTTCTTTACGAATATGAAGAATATATACCTGGAGAATACAGAAATAGGTTTAATGTACAATTAATTGTAACGAAACGTTTTTAAGATGACAGAAATCTGGGATTTATATAAAGAAGGTCGTTGGGAAGTGCCTTTTCTCACTTTCTGCGTGTATTTGTTCGTGGCAGCATCTTTCATTCTGTATCTTATAATTGTAGCAAGCAGAAATAGTAAAATCAAAAAAGAACGCCTTACAAAAGAATACAGCGTTACGATAGACAAAATACTGTCGGATGTTATTTTTGATAATGTTCCTTATTCAAAAATTAAAGAAGACAAGAATTTTCTAGTGCTTTTTGATACGCCTTTTTTTAGAGAAGTTTTGACAGAATCTCTTATCAATCTGCATAAAAATTATGAAGGCGTTTACGCAGAGAAATTGGAGCAGTTTTATAAAGATTCTCATTTGATAAAAATTTCCTTTAGAAAACTTAAAAGCTTGAAATGGGAAGTAAAATGCAAAGGAATCACTGAACTAGCAGAATTTAATATTAAAGAAGCATTTGTTCCAATTATAGCTTGTTCTAAAGCGAGAAATAAAACATTAAAAATTGTTGCTCTAAATGCCGCTATCAAACTTGAAGGAACTCGAAGTGTCAGATATTTAGTCGAGCATTCTGATCCGATTGACGATTGGATGCAACTGAATATTATTGGCGCTTTCAAAAAACACGATGTTGGCGATACTGAAGGAATAGAACAATTGCTTCAATCGCATAATACAACAGTAATTACGCTTGGCTTAAAGCTTATAAAAGAACTTAAATTATCGCAGAAAGTTCCTCATGTAGCACAATTGGCAACTCAGACAACAAATGCGATTATAAAATACGAAGCGCAGAGTATTTTGCAGACATTAACAGCATAATAGTACAGAAATGACTTTTTTTAATCCTGAAATAACATGGTTTTTGGATGTATATATACTCCTAATATTGGGTTACGCCATACTAATCATGTCGTCTTATTTAACATTAGCCTATATTTCTACAAAAGAGCTTAGAAGATATCTTAAAAGAAACAGTTTTGTAGATTATGATGTGCTGTTAACTAGCGAATTTGCACCAAAACTTTCGCTTATTGCGCCTGCTTACAACGAAGGCTTGACTATCGAAGAAAATGTAAAATCACTGCTTTCGCTGAATTACAATAATTATCAGGTTATTGTGGTAAACGATGGAAGTAAAGACAATTCGATGGAAATCCTGACGAAAACCTACGATTTGGTTTTGACGGATTTAGATTTTCATCCAAAAATTGAAACCAAAAAAATTAAAGGAGTTTATACTTCTAAAAATGCCGCTTTCAAAAAACTAATTGTCGTTGACAAAGAAAATGGTGGTAAAGCCGATGCGCTAAACGTCGGACTTAATATTGCTCAAAATCCGTATGTGGTTTGCATCGATGTGGATTGTATTTTGGATAAAGATTCGCTTCTTAAACTTGCAAAACCATTTTTGGAAGCATACGGAAAACGCATCATTGCAACTGGTGGAGTAGTTCGAATTGCCAATCAGTGCGTGATAAAAAATGGGCGTTTGGTAGAAGTGAATATTCCAGATGTAATGTTGCCAAGAATTCAAGTTTTAGAATATTTAAGAGCATTTCTTTTAGGAAGAATGGCTTGGGGAAAACTAGACGGATTATTGCTTATTAGCGGTGCTTTTGGCGCTTTTGATAAAGAAATTGCGATACTTTCTGGTGGTTACAGCACCAAAACGGTTGGAGAAGATATGGAATTGATTGTGAGAATGCGTCGTTATATGTTGGATAATAAATTGCCGTATTCAGTAAGTTATATTCCAGATCCGCTTTGTTGGACAGAGGCGCCAGAAGAATTCAGCATATTTAAAAAACAACGCTCGCGATGGATGAGAGGAACCATAGAAACTTTAAGCATTCACAAAAAAATGTTTCTAAATCCGAAATACAGATTATTAGGAATGTTAAGTGTGCCTTATTGGACATTGTTTGAGTTTTTAGCTCCTGCAATCGAGTTTATCGGACTCGTAATAACGGTCGTATTTATTGTACTAGGATTATTAAACTGGCATTTTTTCTTCTTATTGCTGCTTTTCGTATATTCGTTTGCGGTTTTCTTTTCGGTTATTGCTTTATATAGCGAAGAAAAAACATATCATAAATATCCAAAACAAGCTGACTTTTTTAAGCTTTTGATGGCCGCTTTTATAGAACCATTTTATTTTCATCCGCTTACCGTTTATGCGGCTTTGGTGGGTTATAAAGAAAAAATTATGGGAACTAAAGGTTGGGGTGAAATGACGAGAAAGGGATTTACTAAGAAATAGTGAAATATGACAAAGAAAATTTTAATAGTCGATGACCATTTGGTAGTGCGAAATGGAGTGGCAATGATTCTTGAAAGACAATTTGAGGACGTTGCAATTTCGAATGCTGAAAATTTCTTTGAAGCGATTACACTTTTAAAAAACCTTCCTTTTGATTTGGTTATTTTGGATATCAATATTCTCGGAGGAAAAAATACCGATATGATTACCGATATCAGAGCTATTCAGCCTGACGTTAAAATATTGGTTTTTTCGGCTCACGAAGAAGAACAATATGCTTTAAAATATCTTTCTTCTGGAGCAAATGGTTATGTAGACAAACTCTGCAGCGAAGAAAAAATTATGTTTGCCATTACTTCAATTTTTGAAACAGGAACGTATATTTCGCCTGAATTGGTTAGTAAATTAGTAGATAATCAATCGAATAAAAGAAAACTGAATCCGTTTGAAGGATTATCAAAAAGAGAGCTTCAGATAACCGATTTGCTAGTTCAAGGAAACGGAAATTTAGAAATATCAAACATTCTCAATATTCACATGTCTACTGTGAGCACTTACAAAGCAAGAGTTTTTGAAAAACTAAAAGTTAATAATCTGGTAGAGCTCATTAACTTATATAAAACTTTTCAGAGTTAGTTATATTCTACCATTATTTCAATTGTAGTTCCTTTGTCAATATCGCTTACAATGTTGATGTTTCCTTCAATAAGAATAAGAAGTTCGATAATCATATGAAGTCCGAGATGATAATTTTTTAAAATCGGAGTTTTGTAAAAATTGTGGTAATAATCGATAAGTTCTTTGCTCATTCCTTTACCGTTATCTACAATTTTAAAATTTAAGATGTTATTTTGAGTGGTGCATAACAGTGAAATTCTTCCGTTTTTGGTGTTTTTTATGGCATTATCAATCAAATTATGAATGATAATTGAAAGTGCTTTTTTGTTTGTTTTCACAAATAAAGCTTTCGGTACATTATTGATAATGATATTGTTTTCAGCTTCGGCAATCTTTTTAAAAATCTGAATGCTTTCTTCAATTAATTCATATAAAGAATAACATTCATCTTCCAGTTTTTTTCCTTCAATAAAAATAGAAGAGTATTTGATAAGATTTTCAACATATTCATACAATTGAGATGTTGATGTCTGTAAAGTTCCTAATTGCTGTTTAAGTTTTGGATCTTCTTGTATAGTGTCGTTTTCAGAAAGATGTTTTATAGAAGAAGACAAGAATTTCAACGGACTTTTGATATCGTGGCTCATGCTTTTTACCAACATTTCGTGCTGTTTAATTTCTTGTTTTAAGTTGTTTTCCGTGATTTCAAGTTTTTTGACTGTAGCCGCCAATTTTTTAGTCTTTTTCGCAATTACGATTTGAAGCTGCAAGCTTTTTATTTTCTGATAATATAATCTGATGTACCACAATGAAATAACGAAACCAACAAAAAGAATACAGCAGAGAATTGTAAACCAGATGGTTTGATGAAATTTTGCAGGAACAACAAGAATTACTTTTTTATAAGCATAATTGGTATCAAATCCAGACAAACTTCTAAAGGTCAGGGTGTAAGTTCCAGGCGGTAGCGTCGTAAAAGAAATTGATTTATCAGCTTTCAGTCTTTCCCAATGGTCATTGCCCATTTTATCCATTTTAGCTTCAATATTCAAATTTTTTGGATTGCCGTAATACGGATAAGAAACTAAAAAACTAACCCTTTGAAAATTATTGTTTAAGACGATAGTATCTTTTGGAGTAATTGTTTTTTGGTCTAAAATCACTCGGTCAATAAAAAGATTTTTGCCCGGAAGTAGAGTAGAAACTTTGTTTGGATTAAAAAAAACAAGTCCATTCATTGAAGGAAAAATGATATCGCCATTTTTGAGAATATTTCCGCATGGCTGGCACCCGCCATTAAATTCGTTAATCAGAAATCCGTCTGATTTAGTGTATTGATGGTAATAGATAACCGTATTTTTATTCTTGCAATATTCTATTAATGCTTCTCTAGAAACCTGAAAAAGTCCTTTGTTTGTAGATATCCAGAAAAAATTGTTTTTATCTTCAATTATACAGTGCGCAGAATTAAGATAACGTTCTTCGTCTTTCGGGAAAGAATGCAAAACATGGTCAGAATAAAGAAAAAAGCCTTTTTCATAAGTAGTAAGCCAGATTTTCTGTTTGCTATCAATAAAAATGCTTCTGATGCTTATTTTATCTGTACTTTTTACAAAATGTAATTTTTTTGTCTTTAAATTATGCTCGTACAAGCCATTACTGCTTGCCAAATAAAGTATGTTGTTTAGTTGGGCAATATAATTAATGTTGTTTTTAAAAATGCCCTCCAGTTTTGCAGTTCCGTTTTTTATAGAATACAATTTTGGCTTATGAAATACATCTTCGCCCATACTAACCCAAATTGTATTGCTATTATCTTTAAAAAAAGTTTTCGGATTTTGATCAAATTGATAAGAAAGATGTTTTTTATATCCCGATTCTTTCAGAAAACAAAGCACTTTCAGTCCTCGACTGATCCATATATTTTTTTCATTGTCGAGTGCAATGCTTATTCTTTCATCCAAATAAATACTTTTGGGGAAATGAATGCTGTCAACAACTCTTTGATTGTTTAAAATCAGACCCTCAGAAGTTATAATTGTGCTATCGCTAAAAGCTTGTGCAGCATAGTACACTTCGGCTTTTCCTGTTTTCTTTGTTATGGATTTAAAGGTTGGAAAAGAAATAACACACAAGCCATTTGTGCCACTTCCTAAATAGAGTTTATTATTATTATGATCATAATAGATCGCGATAATAGTATTGGCTTCTAGTTCTTTGTACTCTACAATGAATTCAGCGGTTAATTTTCCATTTAAATTTTTTAGCTTATATATTTTATTTTTTACGCTAAGAAAAACCTGCCCAGTAGTGATATTCCAATAAAGTTTATGATTAGCATTGAATGCATTCAGTTTTCCAGAAGAGGTGCCGTTTTTTGAAAAACATTGGTAGTTTCCGTCACTAGACAAATAAAAAAGAGTGTTGTCTAAGGCAAAGAAATTAAAGATATTATCGTTTTTAAAAGCAATTTTTGAAATGCTTTTCATTTTAGAATCGCATAATTCTATTTTTTCCGAATCAAGAAAATAGATGCCTCCTGATGACAATCTAATAAAGAAGCGTTCGCGTTTATCAATAGTAAAATTGGAAGGAAGACCATCGTGAAAAAAGAAATGTTTGCCGTTTCGAGTTAAACTATATTTGGGACGATTCTTTTTTAGTATCTGAACTTTTGCATTTTTGATAAAGACAAGTTCTTTTTTGCTTTCGTTAAAACTGGTGAGACTATCCTTTTCAGTGCTTCCAAAAATATCTTTAAAACGATTATGTTCTAAAGTTGTATTTGATGAATTAAAGACTATAAAATTATTTCCGTCAAAGCGAACAATTCCATTTTCGGTCGTCATCCAAATAAAATGATGTTTGTCCTGAATGATGGCGTTTATGCTATTCTGATACAGTTCGTCATTATCCGCAGTGTACCATCTCGCCGTGTAGTTTTCTTGGCAGATGATTTTTGTTGTAGTAAGCAGCAGCAAAAAACAACAATAGCGAAAAGAAACAAAAGCTGTTATTTTGGACATCTAACTCATTTTATACAACACAAACTTAGCAAACATAAATTAGAAATTGCGGTTTGTAGTTTTAAATCTACAAGGCTGTAGGTTTATTGGGACAGCTAAAATAAGTTTTGTAATAGTCAGTACGACTATATTTGTCTTATTAAGGTTAAAGGCAAAGTTTTAAAAAAGTATGAAAATAGGAGTAATCGGTCTGTGTAGTTTTACAATGAATTTTGTAGATCGAGCAGCCCAGGCAGGACACGAAGTATTATTGAGTAATACCCGCGAAAATCGCCAATATAAAGATCTAGCTCTAGCAATGGGAGAGAATGTAAAACTGGTAAGCAGAAACGAAGCAGTAAGTGCAGCTATTTTGATTTTATTTATTCCGCGTGAAGATGTAGCGCTTTTTTTAACCGATTTGCCAGATATGGACGAAAAAATATTGATACATGCCAGTAATCCTATTTTTAGTTTAGAATGCCTTAAACCAAATTCAAAATCATCGAGTGAAATTATAGCTTCTCTTTTGCCAGAAGCTCATGTAATAAAAGTTCTTAATATCGTTAATCCGAGCGTACTTTCATTGTTAAATCAAAGACCAAAAGGAAACGAAATATTTTATACAGGTACAGATAAAGAAGTAAAGAATAAAGTAAAGACATTTTTTAAAAGCCTTAACCTTGCTGGAGTAGATTTTGAAGATTTCTGTTTGCCCCCAAGAACGGCTTATTCGATGAATTGACTCGAGTAATTTTGTTACGAAACCAGCTTTGAATATAATCCATTATTCAACCCCGAAATGTTCCCAGAAAAGCTAACTTTCTGGGACATTTTTTTTTAAGGGATGTTTTTTAATCTGTCTTCAAAACAGCTTTTTTTTCAGCGCTTTTACTCAATAAAAAGACTGTGGAGATTATTAATAAACTTCCAATCCAATCGATAAAAGAAAAAGGTGTTTTAAGCCAATAAACTGCCAAAACAGTAGCAGCAAGCGGTTCGGCAGATGCTAATAAACTGGCTTTTTGACCTCCAATTATTTTTACGGAATTTAGATAGAATGTAAACGCAATTAAAGTGCCGAATACAATGATTAAAGCAGTGTAAAGAAAGGTAAGCATGTCCCATTGTCCTTCTATTTGCCAAGGAGCTTTTACAAAACTAAAAGCAAAACCACCGCAAAACATTCCCCATCCAATTACTACTGAGGGCTTGTATTTATGGAGCAGTTTAGCAGGTTGTAAGGTATAAACAGCTAAAGCAATTGCCGAACTAAGTCCGAAAAATAAAGCAGTTCCAGAGATAGCCAATTTATTAAAATTTCCATGTGTAACTAGTAATATGGTTCCGGTTACGGCAAGTACGATGGCTAATGTTTCTTTTACTTTTGGCAGTTTTTTAAATTTTAAAGCCAAGAAAATGGCAATAATTATTGGTCCGCAGAATTGCAAAATGGTAGCAGTTGCAGCATTAGAATGTTTTATAGCTGCAAAATAGGTGTATTGTACCGAAAGCATTCCAGCGATGCTAAATACCAATAACTGAAAGGCATCTTTTTTTGATTTCCAGATTTCAAATACTGCTGTTTTTTCATTTAATTTCGAATAAAATAAAAGAATTATTCCTGAAACTAACATTCTAACCGTAATTAGCCATTCTACATTTAGTCCTCTTTCTTGAAATAAGAACTGTCCAAATGTTCCCGAAATTCCCCAAAATATAGCCGCTATAATAGCTAAAAGAAATCCCTTAAATATTGATTTACTCATTCTTGCGTTGTTTATTAATTTATAAAGTGCAAAATTGCATCATTATTTAAGGTTATTTTACTTAAATTTGAGGGTTATTTTGCAATTTTGTTTCATTTATGGATAGTTTTGATAAACAAATACTAGAAATTCTTCAAAAAAATAATTTAACTCCACAACGAGATATTGGAGAAATAATAGGATTATCTCCCGCCGCGGTACAGCGCAGAATAAAAAGAATGCGTGAAGAAGGAATTATCAAACATGATATTTCAATTTTAGAAAGGGAAGCTCTAGGAAATCCTGTAACTTTAATAGTGGAAGTATTTCTAGAAAGCGAACAAATCGATCTTATTGATGAAACCAAAAAGTCTTTCGTATCTTGTTCTGCAGTGCAGCAGTGCTATTATGTAACGGGAGAATCTGATTTTGTTTTAATAATTGTAGCAAAATCAATGGCAGAATATGAGAAGCTTACCAGAGAATTATTTTTTGCCAATAAAAATGTCAAAAGATTCAGAACTGTAGTCGCAATGGGAGTTGAAAAATTGGGTTTAAATATTCCGATTACATTATAGTTTACATCTTTTTAAATCTGCGTGAAACAAAAAACAATCTGTACTTTAGTACTATGAAAATCCAGCTGAAACAATCTTCTTTTCTTGAAAAGGAAATCAACGAACCGTATTACAACATTTTGATGTTTGATGGAGAAGCTGTTTTTTCTGTTGATTTAACCGATTACGAATGCAAAGGAAAATGTCTTTTGTTTCTAACGCCGTATCAATTGTTGCAATGGAAGAGTTCTACAGCGCCTTTTATTAACATTTTAAGCTTTCACGGAGATTTTTATTGCATCGAATATCATAAAAAAGAAGTCGCTTGCAACGGAATTTTATTCAATGATATTTACAGCGAACCTTTTGTAATTGTTTCTGATTTTATTTACGAAGAAATTGCAAGCATTATCGAAAGAATGAAAAGAGTAGAAGACTCTGAACTCGATTATGATAATTCGATTCTAAAATCGTATCTGCAAGTTGTTTTGGCATTAAGCAGCAAAGAAAAACAGCTCAAAATGTCACCGCAGATTCAGGAATCAATCGGAAATGCTGATATTCTGAGGTTCCAGCATTTGTTGGATACTCATTTTCTGGAAGCAAAAGAAGTTGCTTTTTACGCTTCTAAATACAATTTGAGCGTGAATACTTTCAGTAAAAGAATTAAAAAACATTTCGGAAAATCGCCTTCGCAATTAATTCAAGATCGCATTGTTTTGGAAGCGAAGAAACTGCTGCATTTAACTACAAAGACCATCAAAGAAATCGCAGACGATCTGAATTTTGAAGACGAATTTTATTTCAGCCGTTATTTCAAGAAAAGCGTTGGCATTTCGCCTAAAGAATTCAGAAAAGAAGTCGGTATTTCTATCGTGGCAAAATAGTCCATGAAAACTCCTTTGCGTCCATTTTTATCCATGTAGCTGTAAAGTAATTTTGGTATGTATTTAAAACATAATCAAAATGGAAAAATTACTAAGATTTGTAGCTAGTGGACAAAATAACTTTATTCACTTTTTAAGAATTGCCATATTCGTTGTAATGGCTTGGATTGGCGGATTAAAAGCCTTTAAATATGAAGCAGACGGAATTGTTCCGCTTGTCGCGAATAGTCCGTTTATGAGTTTCTTTTATAAAGATGCCAATAAAGAAGTTGTGAATGACGAGGGAAAAACGGTAAAAGCTTACACACTTCATAAAAACCTTGAAGGAAAAACTGTTGCCAAAAACATCAAATGGCAAGAAGAAAACAGAACTTATATTTTCTCTTACGGATTAGGAACTGTTATTGTGACAATTGGTTTGCTGGTTCTTTTGGGAATTTGGTTTCCTAAATTGGGCTTTGTCGGCGGACTTCTAACGTTCGGAATGGCATTTGTAACTTTGTCTTTTTTAATCACAACACCAGAAGTTTACGTTCCGAATTTGGGAGGAGATTTTGCAACTCCAGAATTTGGTTTTCCGTATCTTTCTGTTGGAGGCCGTTTGGTTCTAAAAGACATCATCATGATGAGCGGCGGATTGATTGTAGCTTCAGATAATGCAAAGAAAATTTTAGAAAAATTTTACGCTTAATAAAATACAAAACTTTTTGGGTTACTATTTCTCAAAGTAAGAATTTGAAAAGTTTAAAAAATTAATCTCGCAAAGTCGGAAAGTCGCAAAGCTTTTGTTTAAAACATGAAGCAAAGCCTTTGCGAACTTATTATTACGCCAAGCTCAAAAAAAAATCTTTGCGAACTTTGCGGTAAAAAAACACAACAAAAAGCAAAGAAATACAAAAGCTGTGCAAGGTTTTAAACTCGCACAGCTTTTCCACTAAACATAAACTGATTATTCGTATTTCAAATATTTTAAAACATCTGCTTTTGTTGCTTGATACGCTTTCGCTAAAACAATAATTAAAGTAAGTATCAATAAAAAAACAAAAGAAATGAAGAAAGGCAAAACAGGAATCTCAATTCTAAAAGCAAAATTGTTCAGCCATTTCTGCAGCAAAATATAAGCTGGAACAATCGCGATTATAAAACCTATTATGCAATATAAAACATATTGTTTGGACAATTCTTTTAAAAGCACATTGGTATCTGCGCCTAATGTTTTTCGAATGGCAATTTCTTTCATTCTACGCTGAATCGAATACGAAGCCAAAGCAAATAATCCGAACAAAGCGATAAGGATTACGACGATGTTTAGCAATGAAAATAGATTCTTTTGCTTGACATAAGATTCATAAGTTCTAGCGTATTCTTTATCTGCAAAATCGTATTGAAAAGGATATTCAGTATCAACTTTTGTTTTCCAGAATTTTTCGATTGCAGCAATAGAATTTTGAATTTGATCTGCTTTTAGTTTTACGTAAATGCGATTCATTTCACTAGCCATATCCAGCGATTTTATATGATAAAAAGTAACTGGCGGAACATCAACTTCTGGGCTCAAAAGATTAAAATCTTTAACCACGCCAATGATTCTCATTTTTTGATTTCCAATTTTAATTTCTTTTCCAATCGGATCTTTCATTTGCATTAAACTCAATGATTTTTCATTCACTAAAACCGAATTGATAGTGTCTGAAGCCATGTTTGGACTAAGATTTCTTCCCTTTATTACTTTTATATTCAACAGATTGAGCATGTCATAATCAAGTCCGATGGCTTTTTGTTTGAAAAGCACATCTTGATACCAAATTGGCCATTGCGAATCGTCAGCTCCATCAAAAGAAAGCAAGCCAGTTGAAACTTTTTCAACGCCTTTAATTTTTGAAAGTTCCTGTTTTATAGTATTGTATCTTTCAAAAATGTTCTTTCCAGCATTTTCTCCTTGATAATACGAAGACGGCAGATTTAACGAAATAGCCATAACTTGATCGCCTTTAAAACCAAGATCTTTATTGTTTAAATATTTAATTTGCTGATAAACAATTACAGAACCAATTATGAAAAATGAAGCAATGGCAAATTGAACAATCAGCATTCCGTTTCTAATCCAGACACCGCTTTTGCTTCGCGAAAAATTACCTCTTAAAACTTTTAAAGTTTCAAAATTAGCAACATATAATGCAGGAAATATTCCAGCAAAGACAATGGTTATGATAAAAACGAGAATTAATTGAAGATAAAATTGGCTTTCGACTATTCTTAGATTTTTCTCTAAAAAAGAATTATAAAAAGGAAGTGCAATTTCTACAATCATTAAGGCTAATAAAACCGAAAAGGCAGTCATCAAAAAAGTTTCAAAAATAAATTGCCAAACAATCTGTTTTTTAGAAGCGCCCAAAACTTTACGAACACCAACTTCTTTGGCTCTTTTAATCGAATTTGCCGTTGCCAAATTGATGTAATTGACAATGGACAGAATAAGAATCAAAACCGATAAGCAAGCCATAATGACCAAAAACTGATAATTTCCTCTGGCTTCAGGATAACCGTCGGTTACAGAATGCAATCTTGCTGACGAAAGCGGTTCCATCAAAACCTTAAAACTTCCCATTTTCTTGACCATTTCTTCAGGTGTAAAACCCGCTTGCTGGGCAGTTCTTACAATAATCTCATCATAAAATACTTTATCAAGCATTTTTCTAGTTGATTCTGCTTTTGATGGATCTTTTAGTTTTACTAATACTTTTAGAACAAAAAGCCCAGGATTTTTAGCAGGATCAGCCAAGTCTTTCATATGGTTTATCACAATATTTGGTGCGATCGATGAATTTCCTGGAATGCGATAAACGCCCGAAATCGTGAACATAGCATCCAAACATTTGATTTGTTTTCCCACGGGGTTTTTATTCCCAAAAAAGCGTTCAGCAAGTTTCTCGGAAATGGCAATACTGTTTTCGTCTTTTATAGCCGATTTGGCATTTCCATAAATAAATTCAAAGGGAAAAAGGGAAAAGAAATCTTTTTCAGCATTTATGATTTTGTCTACAAATTCCTTTTGCCCATTATAAATCACTTTGTCTTTTTGATACCATTCATCTGCGTAAACAACAGTTTCTACGTTAGGATCATTTTGTAAATGCGGTTTTAAACGTACAGGATTATTTGCCGTTACAGGCATATCGCTTAATTGTGCCAATACCTGATAAACATGGTCTTTTTCTGGATTCCAAGCATTGTAGCTGTGTTCGTCGTTCCAATATAAGAGCGCGAAAATCAAGCCTGAAATTCCAATTGATAATCCGAGAATATTGAGAGCAGTAAAAAGTTTACTGTGTTTTATTTGATAGATAAATATATTGATCCAGTTTTTTAGCATCTTATTCGTATTTTAAATAACGTAAAACATCCACTTTGGTTACCTGATAGGCTTTTGCTAAAACAATTGTCAGCGTTAAAAATAACAGCGAAACAAAAGCAACTAAGAAAGGCAGGAGCGGAATATCGATTCGAGAAGCAAAGTTTTCGAGCCATTGCTGCATCAATAAATAAGCAGGAATAATTCCGATTAAGAAACCAGTTACGCAGAAAACTACATACTGTTTTGATAGTTCTTTCAGTAAAATATTGGTTTCTGCTCCAAGCGTTTTTCTGATGGCAATTTCGCGCAATCTTCTTTCCATAGAAAAAGAAGCCAAAGCAAATAATCCGAAAACGGCAATTGATATTACAACAATATTTAGTAGAGCAAACAAGTTTCTTTGATCCTCATATTTTTTATACGTTCGAGCAAAGTTCTTATTGACAAAACCATATTCAAATGGATACTCCTGATCGACTTTAGATTTCCAGAATTTCTCAATTTTGGCGATAGTTTCGGGCATTTCTTCAGGCGATATTTTGACCGAAATAAATCGTAAATAATTTTCCATCCATGATACAGATTTGATGTGAAAGAAAATCATAGGCGCCACATTATATTCCATTCCGATGTAATGGAAATCTTTGACAATACCAACAACTTTATATTTTTGACCGCCAAAAGTAATTTCTTTATTAAGAGGATCTTTTACCATAAGCGTTTTTGCCGCAGTTTCATTCAATAAAGCACTTGTAATGCTATCAGTTGCCAATTTGCTGTTTAAATCTCGTCCTTTAATTATCTTGATTCCGAGTAAATCTAATTGCCCAAAATCAAGTCCCAATTGTTGTGTAATTACTTCTTTATTGGATTTATAATGAAGCCCTTGCCAAGAATTTTCATTGCTTCCGATAGAAAAAACGCCAGTAGAAACCCCTTCAACACCTTTAATTTTTGAAAGTTCTTGTTTGATAGTTTTATATCGATCGTACTGAATTTTTCCTTTTATAGGTCTAAAAACAATATCCATAACTTGTGCGCCATCAAAACCTAAATCTTTGGAAATCATATAATTTACCTGTTTGTGGACAATAAAAGATCCGATGATAAAAAGCGTTGCAATCGAGAATTGTAAAACCAGCATTCCGTTTCTAAGCCAAACACCGCTTTTGCTTCGTGAGAAATTTCCTTTTAGTACTTTAAGCGTTTCAAAATTTGAAATATACACAGCCGGAAAAACTCCCGAAACGATAATTACAAAGAAGAAAATCAAGACAAGCTGCAAGTAAAACTGAGCTCCGATAAGCATTAGATTTTTTCCTAAAAAGGAATTGTAAAACGGTAGCGAAAGTTCAACAATTACCATTGCAAGTAAAACAGAAAATAAAGTTATAAGCGTAGTTTCAAAAACAAATTGTGCAATAATTTGATTTTTCGAAGCGCCAATAATTTTGCGCACACCAACTTCTTTAGCTCGTTTCACCGCATTTGCCGTTGCCATATTGATATAATTGACAATCGATAATAGTAAGATTAGAATAGATAATCCCATTACTATTTTCAAGAACTGCAAATTGGTGTTTTGTTCAGGAAAAGCATAATTTCCTTGACGAAGCCTTGATTTGGAAAGCGGAAACAGTCTCGCTTTTATTGGATCGCCGTATTGTTTAATGAATTCATCTAGCGAAAGACCTTCTGCTTTTGCCTGTTGCTTATAGTTTTTTTCAAGAAAAATATAATCTAAGTTTTTCATTACAGCAGTTGTATCGCTTTGTTTTTTAAGCTTGAACATTAATCCATAACTAAATCCCCAATTATCTTTGTTGCTTTCTAGCTCATCTTCCACAATCGGAGTGATGACAGCAGGCATTATAGAAGATTTTTTAGGCATTTTATAGACACCGCGAATAACAAATATTTTATCGGCATATTTTACTTGTTTACCCATCGGATTTTCATTTTTGAAAATCTTTTCAGCTGTTTCTTCTGAAATAGCCATACTGTTGCGATCATGAAGAGCTGTTTTGATATTTCCTTGAACAAATTCAAATGGAAAAAAAGAAAAGAAACTTCTTTCAGCAGAAAAAATCTTATCAAACAATTCAATTTTTCCCTTGTACTGAATTGTTTCTGTCGTATAATTTATTCTATAATAGCAGTATTTGTCTAAATAAGAAGTCGTTGCGCTTAACGTTCGACCTGTAATAGGAGAATTTGTCGTCCAGATATTTCCGCCGCCAAAATCGTTCATTACACTGAAAATTTTATCTTTCTCAGGATTCCATTGATCATAAGAATGTTCGTCGTTCCAGTACAGAATCGCAAAAATTAAACCTGCAATTCCAATACTCAAGCCTAAAATGTTTAGTACCGTAAAGAATTTGTTATTCTTTACATGATATATAAATATGTTAATCCAATTTTTAAGCATCTTACTCGTATTTTAAGTATTTTAAAACATCAACTTTTGTTACTTGATACGCTTTTGCTAAAACTATTGTCAGCGTTAGAAAAAGCAATGAAACAAAAGCAAGAATAAAGGGTAGAAGCGTAATATCTATTCGGAAAGGGAAATTTTCTAGCCATTTTTGCAATAGCAAATAAGCAGGTACAATTCCGATTAAGAAACCAATTATACAGAAGATTACGTATTGTTTAGACAGTTCTTTCAGTAACATATTGGTTTCAGCGCCAAGCGTTTTTCTTATTGCAATTTCTTTTAATCTTCTTTCCATAGAAAAAGAAGCTAAGGCAAATAAGCCGAAAACTGCAATTAGAATTACAACCACATTCAACAAAGCAAATAAGTTTCTTTGATCTTCGTACTTTTTAAACGTTTTTGCGAAGTTTTTATCCAAGAAAGTATATTCAAAAGGATATTCTGAATCTACGTTTTTAGACCAAAAAGTTTTTAGTGACGATATAGTTTGCAGCATATCTTTAGAAGAAACTTTCACAGAAATCGTTTCAATGCTATTCTGCGTCCATTTTTGAGTATTGATATGAAAGAAAATCATCGGACTAATTTCTGTATCAAGGCCATAATAATGAAAATCTTTTACGACTCCCACAACTTTGTATTTTTCTCCTTGCCAGTCAATTATTTTATCTAAAGGATTTTTTTCGTTCATTTTTTTGGCTGCGACTTCATTTAATAAAACATTAGAAATCGTATCAGAAGCCAGTTTTTCAGAAAGAAAACGTCCTTTTACCAATTTAACGCCCAACATTTCCAACATTCCAAAATCAGATCCCAATTGCTGAATGATAACTTCCGGAATGTTTTTATAATGCAAACCGCCTCTAGAAGACCAATTTTCACCAATAGCAAAGGCTCCGGCAGAAACTGCTTCAACACCTTGAATTTTCTTTATTTCTTGTTTTAAGCTTTCATATCGCGCAAATTGCTCTTTATCCTTTTGTGCTCTAAAAGTGATATTCAATATTTGAGATCCATTAAAACCCAAGTCTTTTTCAACCATAAATTGAACTTGCTGATAGACGATAAGAGAACCAATGATAAAGAAAACCGCGATTGAAAATTGCAAAATAAGCATAGCATTTCTAAGCCATAAACCGTTTTTGCTGTGTGAAAAGTTTCCTTTTAAAACGCTCAAAACTTCAAAATTTGAAATATAAACGGCAGGAAAAACACCACTCACAATAACGACAAGAATAAAAATTACAATGAGCTGTATGAAAAACTGAGATCCCGCAAGAACTAACTCTTTGCTCAAAAGCTGATTATAAAATGGCAAAGAAACTTCAACAATTACAAGTGCTAGCAATAAAGCAAATAACATAGTTAGAGTGGTTTCAAACACAAATTGAAGCACAATCTGTCTTTTAGTTGCGCCAATAATTTTTCTCACTCCGACTTCTTTTGCACGTTTTATGGCATTAGCTGTAGCTAAATTGATATAATTTACAATTGACAATAATAAAATGACAATTGATAATCCCATCAAGATTCGTAAAAACTGAAGATTTCCTGTTCCTTCCGGAAACGGATAACTGCCTTTTATAAGCCTAGAATTTTCAAACGGAACTACGATTGTTTTCAAAGGTTCGCCGTATGTTTTAATAAACAATTCTAGTGTCATGCCTTCATTTCTAGCTTGTCTTTTATAGTTTTTTTCTATAAAAATTTTATCTAGAGCTTTTTTTACTAGCGGCGCATCACTCTCTTTCTTTAGTTTTACTACTAATCCAAAATTAAAGCCCCAATGATCTTTAAGTTTTACTAGACTTTCCTCAATACTATTTGTGACAGCATTTGGCATCACAACCGATTTCCCTGGCACTCGGTACACGCCACGAACGACAAATATTTTACCATCGTATTTTACCTGTTTTCCTACTGGATTTTCATTTCTAAACAAACGAAAAGCTGTCTCTTCAGAAAAAACGATGCTTTGCGGTTCTTTCAGTGCTGTTTTTGCATTACCATATTTGAATTCATACGGAAAAAAAGAGAAGAAACTTTTTTGTGCAGAAAAGATCTTATCTACAATTTCTGTTTTTCCATTAAATTGAACTGTTTCCTTTGTATAATAATCATTGAAATAGCAATAATCTTCTAGATATGGAGTAGTGGATTTGAGAAGTGGTGCTGTAACAGCAGAGTTTGTAGCAAAAATGTTTCCTTTTCCCAGATCATTCATTACAATAAAAGTTTTATCCTTTTCAGGATTCCATTTATCGTATGAATATTCATCATTCCAGTACAGCGTTGCGAAGATTAGACCCGCAATTCCGATACTCAAACCAAGAATATTCAGAGCTGTAAAAAGCTTGTTATGCTTCAATTGATAAATAAATATATTAAGCCAATTTTGAAGCATAAACTAGTTTTTAGCCGTTACTAAAACATCTACATTTCTATGATTTGCTTTTTCAGAAAGAATCACGCCATCTTTCATGAAAATAGTTTTTTGCGAAAAAGAAGCATCATAATCTGAGTGCGTTACCATCAAAATTGTCGATCCGCTAGCGTGAAGATCGGTTAGTAATTCCATTACCTCGTTTCCGTTTCTACTGTCAAGATTTCCAGTTGGCTCATCGGCCAAAATAATTTTCGGATTATTGATTAAAGCTCTCGCTACGGCCACACGTTGCTGTTGTCCGCCTGAAAGTTGCTGCGGAAAATGTTTTAATCTATGGGCGATTCCCAAGATTTTTGCCATATCATTTACGCGAGATTTTCTTTCCGCAGAAGGCACATTGTTGTAAATTAAAGGCAATTCGATATTATCAAAAACCGATAATTCATCAATTAAATTGAAGTTTTGGAAGATGAATCCGATGTTTTCTTTTCTGGCTTGCGATTTTTGTTTCTCCTTTAAACCCACCATTTCCTGACCAAGAAGATCGTAACTTCCGCTTGAAGCACTGTCTAAAAGTCCGATGATGTTTAGTAAAGTCGATTTTCCGCTTCCAGACGGTCCCATGATCGAAACGAAATCGCCTTGATTGATGGTTAACGAAATTTCGCTTAATGCTTTGGTTTCTAATTCCTCAGTTCTAAATACTTTTGAAAGTTTTGTAATGGTAATCATAATTGACTGTTTTAATTTTTGATTGATTTTCTTTTAAAATTTTATGCCTTCGGAATTGCAAGAAACAAGGTTGAAAATTAAGATAAATTATTTTCAAATTATCGTTATTTATTTTGTTATTTGTACTTCAGAAAGCTGTTAATTATTAATGATTTACCAGTTCTAATGTGATTTTCGTGCCAATAAATTAAACCCTGCAATTGCCTTATTTTTAAGGGTTTGTTTTTCGAAATAAAATTGAATTGTCCATTAATGGACACCTTTCGTCCAAAACCGAACAATAATGAAAAAGACCAACGCTTCTATTTTAATCATCGACGATCAGGAAGACATCCTTTTCGCGTCAAAAGTCTATCTGAAAAAGTATTTCGAGAACATTTTCACTTTAAATAATCCGAAAAATATTGTCGAATTATTGGCAAAAAATACCATCGATGTTGTTTTATTGGACATGAATTACAGATTGGGTTTTGAAGATGGGAGAGAAGGTTTGTATTTGCTGAAAGAGATAAAAACGCTTTCGCCGAAAACAGTTGTCATTTTAATGACGGCTTTTGGAAAAGTAGAAACTGCTGTTGAAGGCTTAAAATCGGGTGCTTTTGATTATATTTTAAAACCTTGGGAAAATAAAAAACTCCTAGAATCGGTGAAACAAGCTGTAGACAAAGCGCGAAAAGAACAGAAGAAAAATAAAGAAGTTGAGATAAAAGAGGAATTTTTTGTTGGTACTTCTGAAATTATAAAAAAGGCCTATTCGCTTGCTGATAAAGTAGCAAAAACCGATGCTAATGTTTTGATTTTGGGCGAAAATGGAACAGGAAAATTTGTTCTCGCGCATCATATTCATTCGCAATCAGAAAGAAAAAATCAGCCTTTTATTGCGGTCGATTTGGGGTCTTTAAATTCAAATATTTTCGAAAGTGAATTGTTCGGTTATGCAAAAGGTGCTTTTACAGATGCGAAAGTAGATACAGCTGGACGTTTTGAAATGGCACAAAACGGAACTATTTTCTTAGACGAAATAGGGAATGTACCGCTTCATTTGCAATCTAAATTGCTTCAAGTTATTCAAACTAAAACCGTAACACGATTAGGAGAAACAAAAGCAAGACCTTTAAATGTTCGCATTATTACAGCAACCAATTTGAATTTAAAACTAGAAGTTGCTGATAAAAACTTCCGTGAAGACTTGTATTATCGTATAAATACGATGGAAATTATTTTGCCTCCGCTAAGAGAAAGACACGAAGATAAGATTCCGCTTGCGGAATATCTTTTGGATAAAATGATTGAAAAATATGGAAGAGACGAAATTACGTTTGATAAAAAAGTTTTAGAACAAATTGAAAAACACGCTTGGAACGGAAACATTCGCGAAATGGAGAATAAGATCGAACGCGCTGTTATTCTTTGCGAAAACAACACGATCACAGTTTCTGATTTGGATTTGGAAACGATAACGCCTTACGAAGAAAATCCAGATGATATTCAGCTTTCTTCGGTTGAAAAAGCTGCGGTTGAGAAAGCGCTTCTTAAAAACAATAATAATATCAGTAAAACGGCCGAAGAGTTGGGCTTGTCAAGAGGTGCGCTTTATAGACGTTTGGAGAAGTTTAATATCAATATCGGCTAATTATGTTGAAGACTTTACAAACTTATAAACTCATTTTCCTGCGATTGATTTTTATCGTAATCGGAATCGAATTGTCGCTTTATTTTTTTAAAATCGGTTTGCTTTTTACTGGAATATTTGGACTTTGCATGGTTTTTCTGCTTGGTCGCGAAATGTATTTTTATGTTCGAAATTTGGTTTTGGTTTACAATAAAACCATTTCTTCGATTTTACAGAATGATTTCAGTTCTGATTTTTCAAAACATAAATTCAATAGCAGTTACAACGATTTGTTCAATTTGTATGAAACATTGAAAAATAAACAAAATGAACAGGTTACAAGAGATATTATTTACCGTTCGATTTTAAATAATATTGAATCGGGCGTTATTATTTTGCAAAAACAAGAAGCAGATTGGAGCATTTTTTTAATGAATGATTATTTTTCGAATCATTTTAATGTTTCGAAGGTTTCAAAATGGAAATATCTTAAAAATCAGTTGCCAGCTTTATGCGAGATTATTGAAGAAGATGATTTTCATGAAATTAAAACTTCAATCGAAATCAGTATTAACGAACAAAGCAGACAAACTTTTGTTTTGCAGGCATCAAGAACCGAAATTTTTGAACAAGATTATTTCATCGTTTTACTAGATTCGATTCAGAATGTAGTTGAAAAGAAAGAAAAAGATGCTTGGATTAATTTGATGAAAGTGATTTCGCATGAATTGCTGAATTCTATAACCCCAATTCGTTCAATCTGCCAGAATTTGGAAGATTTAGTAGAGCAAGATTCGCTTTCGTCAGAAGATTTAGAAGACATCAAACACAGCGTTCAAACGATGTTGAGACGAAGCGACCATTTGCAGAAATTTGTTGAAGGTTATCGAAAACTCGCCATGTTGCCTTCGCCAAAAAAAGAAAAAGTAGAATTACAGTATTTAATTGAAAACTGTATTCAAATTATGAATCCGTTATTCAAGAAAAATAATATTGAAGTCAGTAATTTAGTGACTCAAAATTATTGGATAAACGTCGATTCTCAGCAGACAGAACAAGTGTTAATCAATTTATTGACAAATTCGATTAATGCATTAGAAAACAAAGATTCGAAGCAAATTTCGATTTCGGCGGAAGCCAAAAACAACCGCGTTTTTATACGAGTTATAGACAACGGAAAAGGAATCGAAAAAGAAATTGAAGGCAAAATATTTCTTCCTTTTTACACGACCAGAACCGAAGGCGCAGGAATTGGTTTGACTTTATCTAAAAACATTATAGAAGCACACGGCGGTTATATTTCGCATAAAAATGAAAATGAAAAAACCGTTTTTGAGATTTCTTTGATTGAAGATTGATAGTTTTTTTTAAAAATAAGATTTTAAAAACTGTTATGTATTTTTTTTTAAATTTGTGAGAGAGCAGTTTTAAAATAACGCTCGTAAACATACAAAAAGTAATATATGAGTAGTAATACAACATCTTCAATAGCTTCTAATTTTCTTTCTGATTTAAAAACGCAAACTTCTGATTCTCATAAGAAATTAGAAGAACTTCCAGTTTCAATGTCGATTATGTCGCCAGAAATGAAGGTCGAAGATTATATGTATTATCTAAGTTTAATGCACGATGTTCACAACGATACGGAGGGACTTATTTTTCCGTTTTTTTCTAATTTAATTGATGATTTAGAACAAAGAAGAAAGAAACATCTTATAGAGAATGATCTTTTATTTTTAAATTCTAGTAAAACAAATACAGAAAAAGTTTTTCAAACTGAAGGAATTTCTCCTGCTTTTGCATTAGGAATTTTATATGTGGTGGAAGGTTCAACACTTGGCGGAAGATTTATTTTGAAAAATGTTTCAAAAGTATTACAACTTTCTGAGGAGAAAGGCGTTTCTTATTTCAATGGTTATGGAGAAAAAACAGGAAGTTTTTGGAAATCTTTTCTAGCTTTTCTATCAGAATATGAGCAGGAACACAATTGTGGAGAGGAAATTATAGAAGGAGCTGTATTTGCTTTTGACAGCATTTACAAGCATTTTGACCGAAAGTAAAAAATGAAAATTAAAGATATAGTTAATCGTGAGATAGTTAATTTAACCAATTGCGAACACGAACCCATACATATTCCTGGTAAAATACAACCTCATGGTTTTCTATTAGGTATTACGACTGACTGGAAAATAGATTTTTGTACAGAAAATATTGCTGTATATTTTGACTTGACTCATACTCAGGTATTAGGCAAAGATTTTGCAGCTGTTTTTGGTTCAATTGCCCAAGAAGAAATATTGGCATATATAAAAGGGGATGAAATTCAGGATGCTTTTCCTCTTGAAATAGAAATACTTGGGAAATTATTTCAAATTAATATTCATAAAAGCGGTGCTGTTTATGTTTTAGAAGCTGAGTTGCTATTTCCTGATAGAGAAAAATTGGCTGATGCTTACAAACAAACTATTCAGTTTGTGAGCCAAATGAACAGAACCAAATCACTAAAAGATTTATGTGCTCTTGTTGCGCAAGGAACACGTGAAATAACGGGTTACGATCGTGTAATGATTTACCGTTTTGATGAGCAGTACAATGGAGAAGTATTTGCAGAAGATTGCAGAGAAGATTTAGAACCTTTTCTAGGATTGCATTACCCACATACGGATATTCCTGCTCAGGCTCGCGAATTATACATCAGAAATCAGCTTAGATTGATTGTTGATATTAATTACGAACCAGTTCCAATTTATACAGTTGATGATAAAGAAGGAAAAAATCTGGATTTAAGTCTTTCTATTCTAAGAAGTACATCACCAATTCATGTAGAATATTTAAAAAATATTGGAGTAGGAGCAACGTTAACTATTTCTCTAATTCATCACGATAAATTATGGGGATTAATTGCCTGCCATCATTATTCGGAAAAAAATATTTCTCCTGAAATTAGATTGGCAGCAAAACTTCAAGGACAGTTTATTACTTCTCAAATAGATATTAGACAGTCTAATGACGAATATATTAATGCGCAGAAAACTATTTTGGCATTAGAACAATTAACAGCGCTCGAACTTTCTATTGTAAAAGAATCTTTAGAAAAAATTATTGAAGCGCCACAATTGTTGGAAATTGCTAATGCTTCTGGCGTTTCTATAGTTTCTAGAGATAAAATCTATAAAAAAGGATTAACTCCGTTTGAGGAAGACATTTTAAGTCTCGTTGAAAAAATTACCAGTAACAATGTAACTGAAATTTTTTCAACGAATAAAATCACAGACCATTTTCCTGAATTTGCTGAAAATTCTAATTTCGCTGGAATCATCTATCATTCATTGGGTATTGATGGCCATATAATTTGGTATAGACCTGAAACAATTTCAGAGATTAACTGGGGCGGGGATCCAGAGAAAAGTATTATTAAGGATGCTAATGGACTGCATCCTAGAAATTCTTTCGATATCTGGAAACAGATTGTAAAACATCAGAGTATTCCTTGGAAACAGTATGAAATTAATGCTGCAGCTCAATATGCCCACACTTTACATAATCAGCTAATTTTGATTATGCTTAGTGAAGAAGAAGAAAAATATCGCAGTCAAAGCGAAATATTAAAAGAAACCAATTCAGAGTTAGAAAATATCAACTGGATTAGTACACACGATTTACAGGAACCATTGCGCAAAATTCAGCTGATTACTTCAAAAATGCTTACGGAACTCGATGTTATTTCTACAGAATCTATTTCGAATTCGTTACAACGTGTTTCTAAATCTGCCAACAGAATGAGTGGTTTGCTAGAAGATATTTTGAAATATACTCGAATAAAAAACACAAGAGATAAATTACAAGAAGTAGATTTAAATAAAATTTTGAAGTCTACTATTAAAGAAATGCACGAAAGCATTAAAGAAAGTGGCGCTGTAATTGAGAATGAAAACCTTCCGGAAGTTCATGCTATTGGATTTTTAATGCGTCAGTTGTTTATTAATATTCTTCAGAATTCCATAAAATATGCTTCGGCAGAAAGACAACCGAAGATTGTAATAACTGCTTCTCAGGAACCAGTTTTGATACATGACAAATACAAAGTGTACTGCCACTGGGTTCGTTTTTCTGATAACGGAATTGGTTTTGAGCAAAAGTATGCTGAATCTATTTTTAAAGTTTTTACAAGACTTCATACACAAGAACATTATACGGGTTCTGGAGTAGGTTTGGCACTTTGTAAAAAAATTATGCAGGCTGTAGGAGGAGACATTCGCGCCGAAGGAAAACCTAACGAGGGTACCGATATCATTATTTATTTTCCTTGTGATCCTGCAGATATACTTTTGCCTATTTAAAAAACTAAAAAACTCAGAAACATTGTGAAACTTTGTCAAAGTTTCAAACTTTGACAAAGCTTCACAACAAATATTTAAACATAGCCCAAAGGTTCAACTTTGGGATTAGAGATTGCGATTAGATCTATGTTATTTTCAGTAACGTGAAACGCCTTTGCCATTCCAACAATCTATGTTTCTATGTGTTTAAAAAAATCAGCATAATCAGCTCAAATCTTATTAATCCCGATAGTTATCGGGAGCGTGAAAAAATCAACTTAATTTTTTCGAACAAAAAGCTTTAACCTATCACTTTTAAAATTCACTTCAGAAATAATAGTCGCAGAAAAAATTAAAGTTCCGCCCAAAAGTAAGCGCCACGAAAGATTTTCTCCCAAAATAAAGAAAGCTCCAATGGCACCAAAAACAGGCTCGAATAAATAAATAACCGCTACTCGTTCTGCTGATAAATAACGTTGCGAAATGTTGGAAACCGTGTACATAAAAGCTGTAGAAAACAAAGCGCAATAAACGGCACCTAACCAAAATGTGTCGTCTTTCGGGAACCAAACAGCTTGTGAATCGGTAAGTGCAATACAAAAAGTAAATAAAGCACAGAACGAAAACATTGGAACAATAGAGTACAAAAGATTTTTGGTAGCTGAATGTTTTTCGACAGAAATCAAATAAACAGCAAAGGCAAATGCGCCCGAAATCGTAAACAAATCTCCAACGTTTATGGTAAATTTATCTGTTATCGCAATAATAAATAATCCCGTTAATGCAGTCAGAGCGGCAATCCAAATCTTTAATGGAGTATTAGTTCTATAAATCGCTAATTTCAACATTGGAATTATAATTACTGTCAATCCTGCGATGAAAGAACATTGTGAAGCATCGGTATATTTGAGCGCAGTAGTCTGCAATTGAATTCCTAAAAACATTGGAACTGCAAGCAGAAAACCTGTTTTAATCGCTTCTCGATTAATATCTTTAACGTATTTCCAGAAAACAATACTCAATACAAATACAGCCAAAAGGAAACGATAAAATAAGAAAATGTTGAGCGAAAAATTTCCAATTGCCATTTTGGTAACCGAATAAGAAACGCCCCAAAATGCAGTGCCCAAAATTAGTAAAAACAATAAAAGCTGTCTTCTTTCCATTTTAAATCAATACTTTTTTCATCATTAAATCTGTTTGTTCGTCGTTGCCTAATCTGAAAATATGCGTGTCAAATTGAACAAAACCATTTTTCGTATAGAAACTTACGGCTCTGAAATTCTCTTCCCAAACGCCTAGCCACATATAAGTTGCTTTTAATTCTTCGGCAGTTTTTTCAGCTTGAGCGTATAAGGCTTGCGCGACTTTTTTGCCATGAAATTCTTTTGCTACATAAATACGTTCTACCTCTAAAGCGTTTAAATCTTCTTTTTCTGTTTGAGCTTCAGCTGTATTCAATTTTAGATAACCAACGACATTTTCGTCTAAAACGGCTAAATAAAAGTAAGACGAAGGATTGTTTAATTCAGAAGTCAATTTTGCTGTTGCGAAACTTTCATCCAGATATTTTTTCATGTTTTCTTCGCTGTTTACATCAGCAAAGGTTTCAGAAAAAGTTTGTCTTCCAATTGCTTGCAGTTTTAAAACATCATCTGCTGTTGCTTTAATTATTTCTAGAGTATTCATTTTTTATTTCTTTAATGCGTTAAAAGCTGTTTTTTGTTCTTAATAAATGCGTAAATTGCATCAATGGATTTACAGCAGATTAAATATTTTTTAGCCTTGGCCCGCGAACTTCATTTCTGGAACACTGCCGGAAAAATGAATATTACACAATCGGCATTGAGCCGTCAGATTCAATCTTTAGAGAATCAGCTTGGCGTACAGCTGTTTGAACGTAACAAACGCAATGTCAAACTTACAGCAGCCGGTCAATTCTTAAAAGAAAAATGGGAGGTAGAATTGAGTAAATTAGAATTTATTCATCAATCTGCCCGCCAGATTCAGTTAGGGGAGAGCGGTACGATTACCATTTCTCATCCCGATTCTATTTCGGCTTCTATGATGCCCGAAATTTTATCTCGTATTTCTGATGCTTTTCCAAAACTTAAAGTCAAACTGGTTCAGGTTTTGTATGAGAATCAGCAGGATTTCCTTCGCAATTATAAAATCGATTTGGCGATTACGAGAGATATCAATAATGCCAAAGATATTCAGTCTCAAAAAATCTATACCGATCATTTAGCGATCGTCGTTCCCGAAAATCATCCTTATCAAACTCCCGAAGATCTGACCAAAGAAACGCTTGGTTCTCAAAAGTTTATATTGCCAACCAACGATGAAGGAAGCAGTTACAGCGATCTTATTCGAAGGTTATTCAATTCTTTAGAAAATGCTCCAGAAGTTTATCTTCATTCTGAATTTGGTTCTTCAATTATTGCTTTGGTTCGAAAAGGACTCGGAATCGCGATTTTACCTGATTCGTATGTTTTTCATGAAATACCAGGAATTCGATTTATCAAATTGCCTTTAGAAACCGATTTGTACATCAATTGGAGAACCGAAGATCATAATCCTGTGTTGTCCAATGTTTTGAAATTGATTATTCCGTAAATCTTATGCGCAAAGCATTTGGATATGCGGAATTCCATCTTCATCGTAAACTTCGCCTTGCTCCACAAATCCAAGTGATTGGTAAAATTTAGATAAATGATATTGCGCACTGATTCTGATTGGCGCTTTCCCAAACTTTTCTTCGCAGCCCGCTATTGAAGCTTCCATCAATTTTCTTCCTAAACCTAGTCCGCGATGTGATAATGCAATTGCAACTCTTCCGATCGAAATTTCATTATAAGAAACTCCAGAAGGAAGCAAACGCGTTACGCCTGCCAATTGGTTATCAACGAAATACAATAAATGAAAACCTTTCTGGTCTTTATTGTCTAAGTCGAGATACGGGCAGTTTTGTTCGACTACAAAAACGTCACATCTCAAACGAAGCATATCGTATAATTCGTGATTGGTTAATTCGTCAAAAGATTTAATGGAATGGCTGAATGTCATTTTAATTTTAGGCTTTAATTTTTGACAAAGATAAAGCAGAGAATAATGTGGTAAAATGCTATTTTTTTATCATGTGATGCTGAAAATGCATTAATGTGGTTTAATTTTCCAAATTTGAAATTGTAAATTCCAAAACGCAAATTTTGACAAAGTTATGCCAACAGTTTGTCATTTCGAGGAACGAGAAATCTTCGCAAGTAGCTCCGCCCAGAATATTGCCAATCTTTTTCGAGTTTCTTGCGAAGATTTCTCGTTCCTCGAAATGACAAGATTGTGGTTAGTTTAAAACAAAAAAACTTTGTCAAAGTTTCAAACTTTGACAAAGTTGAGTGTAACAATTTTAAAAGTTTCAAGTTAAGTTGAGTAACGTGAAACTTGAAACCTGAAACAAAAAAAGTATATTTTTAATGCGAAACCGCTTTTAAACCTACAATAGAACCAACCAAAGTTGCTAAGAAAAATAATCTCCAGAAAGCTGCAGGTTCTTTAAAAACAAATATTCCTACCAATACAGTTCCAACCGCTCCAATTCCTGTCCAAACGGCATAAGCAGTTCCTAGCGGAAGAGTTTCAGTAGCTTTCATTAACAATAGCATACTTACTGTTAAAGAGATGAAGAATCCAATATACCAATAGTACATTTCGGTTCCTGTTGTTGCTTTTGCTTTTCCAAGACATGAGGCGAAGGCTACTTCAAATAAGCCTGCAATGATTAAAATAATCCAGTTCATATAATTAAATTTTGAGGTGCAAAGTTCCTTCATGAAATGCAGAAAAAATTTAACAAATGATAAAAAATGAAGTTATTTTTAATCTGTTTCGATCAACAGGAAAAATCTAACTTAATCTGCTAAAATCTTTTATAATCTGCGTGAAATTTTTTTTGCGTATAGATTTTTCACGCAGATTTACACAGATTAAAGCAGATTTGTATAGATTTAAATTTAATCTGAATTGAATAGATAATTTCGGTTGCTGAGTTATTTTATTTTAACTCCGCGCGAATTCTGCTTAAACTGACTTGTGTGATTCCTAAATAAGAAGCAATATGTCCTAATTGTACTCTTTGAAGCAATACAGGATGATCTTTCATTAATTCTAAATATCGTTCAGAAGCATTTTTGAATTGTTTTGAAATCAGCCGTTCTTCGGTTTTGATTAATTCTTTTTCGGCAAATTTTCTTCCCCAATTGGCAATGTGTACGTCTTCGCTGAAAAGCTTTCTCAAATTTTCCGTTTTGAGTTCGTACAATTCGCAGTCTTCTAAAAGTTCTATAGTTTCGTAACCAGGCAAATCTTCGACATAACTTTTCATCGAAATTACGGTTTCGCCTTCTTTTCCAAACCAGAAAGTCACTTCATTGTCTCGTTCTACATACGCACGTACCAATCCTTTTTTTATAAAATAAATATTTGATTCTATTTTATTGGATTTTAATAAAATATGCCCTTTCGGGAAAGCAATTTCGGAGACATTGTTTTGCAACGCCAATTTTGACTGTTCGGGAAGTTCGTATATAAGGTCAAGGATTTTGAAAATATCCATCAATGGGATTTTAGAATTTAGAATAAAGGTAAAAAGTAAACGGGAAATGAAAGGTGTTTTAATAAAAAAATCCCATTTCAAATTGAAATGGGATATAAAACAGCCTCTGCGATGAGCTATTATAAACAGAAGCAATTTTTGACCAACATATAAACTAATTTATTCCTCCGCCTAAAGCTTTGTAAAGCAATACTTGAGAGTTTGCATTTCGAAGTTGAATGTCGACAAAATCCAGTTCGGCCTGCAATTTATTTTTTTGCGCATTGATGATTTCCAGATAATTAGCATAACCGCTCAAATACAAATCGTTTGAGACATTTACGGCAATTTCTAGGTGATCAATTTCATTTAATTTATATTTTAAAACATCTTCAAAAGCTTGATTTCTATGCAATAAAGCACTTAACTCGTTGAAAGCCGTTGTAACTGTATTTTGATATTGAAGAAAAGAGATTTCCTGTCTTCTATTCGAAACATAAAATTCCTGTTTAATTTGACCTTTATTGAAAACTGGAGCTGTCAAACCGCCTAATATTTGCCAAGCGAAAGAACCGGCATCAAAGAAAGTATTGAACGAAAACGAATTGAATCCTGCATATCCGCCCAAGTTTACAGTCGGGAAAAAAGCCGCACGAGCCGATTTAGCATCAGCATTACTTGCTAATAATTCAAAGTAAGCCTCAGATACATCTGGTCTTTTGTGAATGATAGAATCCACGCTGATTTTTTGATTTAAAACCTCTAAATGTCCAGATAAGAAATCGCCGCTTCTGTCGATTTTTCCGCCGTATTCTCCCAAAAGAGTTAATAAAGCTTTTTCAGTTTGATCGATGCTTAATTTTAATTCTGATGCTTCGGCGTGAATGTTATTGTTTTGTGCATTAAACTGTTGTACAGCCAATTCTGTAGCTTTTCCAACCGATCTTTGTGCCGAAACAATATCAAGTGCTCTTTCCTGCGTTTTTAAGTTGTCATCATAAATTAGGGCTTGTTTGTCTAAAGCGATAAGCTTGAAATACAAGTCGGCAACATCTCCTAGAAGGCGTGTTTGCAACAAACGCATTCCTTGCTGAGAAGCAAAAAATCGTTGCTGAGCCGCTTTTTTACGATTGCTTAATTTGCCCCAAATGTCAGCTTCCCAAGAAACTTTTGCTCCTAAAAATAAGTTAGGCGTAAGATCTTCGTTGATTCTTTGTTTTTCGTTAATATTCTGAGAAAAATTGGTATCAAAGTTACCAACTCCGTCCATTGTATATTTTCCGTAATGCGTTCCAGAAGCATCTGCCACAAGATCTAAAGAGGGAAGAAGCGCTAGTTTAGCCACTTTTAAATGCGAATTGGCAATCAAAATTCTCTCCTGCATAATTAAATAATCAGGATTTTTGGTGATGGCTTTTTTTAGTAATTCCTCTAATTTCGGATCTTTAAAAAACGTTTCTGTTTTTAACGGAATAAAAGGTTCAGTCTCAGTTGAAGCTTCTTTTTTCTGCGTATCAAAATTGTCTGGAAGCTTTGCAGCGTCTAGTTTACTACTGACTTTTGGTGCAGAACAAGCTGTTATAAGTAAAACTCCAGTTATTGCAACGGCGCTTTTTGTTGTCCTTATCACATCAGTATTTTTATATTGATTTAATATCTCTTTCATTGTTTAATTTTATTTGTTCAATCCTTTGTGTAAATTTTTATTCTAACACATAGAAACATAGGTTTTCTTTTTCAAAAAGGAAATGGAAAGAAACTAGTTTCTAACACATAGGCATAACTTAATGTTTTGGTGATTACCATTTAGCTATGTTTTTTTAAGCTAAGTGAAACGCCTTTCAACGCATTCCAAATCCTATGATTCTATGTGTTTAAAAAATTACGTATTAAGATTTGCTCATTCGTTTTTCCAATTTTGCAAACAGTATGTAAAGTCCAGGAATAATCAAAAGACCAAATACAGTTCCGATTAACATTCCACCCGCAGCCGCAGTTCCGATCGAACGGTTACCAATTGCACCCGCTCCAGAAGCGATACACAACGGAATCAATCCTGAAATAAAGGCGAAAGAAGTCATCAAAATAGGACGGAAACGAAGTCTGGCTCCTTCAATCGCGGCTTCGACAATATCGCGTCCGAGTTTGTTCTGCGCCATGGCGAATTCGACAATCAGAATGGCGTTCTTGGCGAGCAGACCAATCAGCATGACGAGGGCTACTTGGGCATAAATGTTATTGTCTAGTCCGACCATTACAAGTGCAATGTAAGACCCGAAAACTCCAACAGGTAAACTCAATAATACTGGGAACGGAAGCAATAAACTTTCGTATTGAGCAGCCAATAATAAGTATACGAAAAGTATACAAAGCCCAAAAATGTAGATAGTTTGGTTACCCGAAAGAATCTCTTCACGCGTCATACCAGACCATTCTAACTCGAAACGGCTAGGCAATTTTTCTGCAGCAATTCTTTCAACGGCAGCAATGGCATCTCCAGAACTGTAACCTTCAGCTGGTTCACCGTTAATCATAGCCGACATATACATATTGTAACGCGTTAAAACCTCTGGGCCATAAACTCTTTCTAGTTTGATGAAAGTAGAAAACGGAACCATTTCGCCTGCGTCATTCTTCAAATACATATCCAAAATGCTTTCTGGATTTTGACGGAATTGCGGACTTGCCTGAACCATAACTTTATACATTTGAGAGAAACGGATAAAATTGGTTGCATAAAAAGATCCTAACATCGTCTGTAAAGTACTCATTGCATTATCAACCGAAATTCCTTTTTTGGCTGCTAAATCGTAATCAATATGAATTAAATATTGAGGGAAAGTAGCATCAAAACTCGAGAATGAGTTCTGAATTTCTGGCGAAGCATTCAATTCTTTGATAAACTCTTTCGTTACTTTATCAGTATTCGTAATACTTCCTCCAGATTTGTCTAACAAACGAAGCTCAAAACCACTCGTATTACCAAAACCAGGAACGGTTGGCGGAGCGAAAATCTCGATCTGCGCGTCAGTAATATTTTTTGTTTTTTCTGTAAGTTCCGCCATAAATTCGGTAACCGAAATATCACGTTCGCTCCAGTCTTTCAAGTTGATCATTCCCATACCGTAAGAAGCTCCAGCGATTTCAGTAACAATACTGTATCCTGCAAGAGTCGTAACGTTGTCAACACCTTGAATTCCTTTTGCGATTTTGGTTACTTCGTCCAACGCTTTTTCAGTACGTTCAACCGTTGCTCCTTGCGGAGTTGTAACACTCACGTAAACCATACCTTGATCTTCCGTAGGGATAAATCCTGATGCTAAAAATCTTGTTGTTCCCCAAGTTAAAATACAAAACAGCACTAATAAACCAACTGTAACCGTGTTACGATCAGCGAATTTCACTAATACTTTGATGTATTTTGAAGTAATATTGTCAAACCAATTGTTGAATCTTTGGAAGAAACGATCCAAAAGCGATTTTTTCTCTTTATTAGGATCATGTGCTTTCAGCATAATAGCGCAAAGGGCAGGAGTAAGTGTAAGGGCGTTAATACCCGAAATCACGATACTAATTGCCATTGTTAATGAGAACTGTCTGTAGAAAACTCCAACGGGACCGCTCAAGAAAGCAACAGGAATAAACACCGCAGCCATTACAATGGTAATCGCAATAACGGCACCTGTAATTTCTTTCATGGCGCTAATAGTAGCGTCCATTGGCGACATGTGTTCTTCGGTGATTTTTACGTGGACCGCTTCGACAACGACAATCGCGTTATCAACCACAATTCCGATCGAAAGTACTAAAGCGAAAAGTGTCAATAAGTTGATCGAGAATCCCATCATCGACATAAAAGTAAATGCACCAATAAGTGCGACAGGAACTGCCAGAACAGGAATTAAAGTAGATCTCCAATCTTGAAGGAAAAGGAAAACTACAAATGCCACTAAAATAAAGGCTTCAACCAATGTTCTCAATACTTCATGAATAGAAGCATCAAGGAAACGAGATACGTCATACGCAATGTTGAATTCCATTCCTGGAGGGAAAGAAGACACTTTCAACTCTGCCATTTTTTCTTTTACGCTCGCGATAACTTCAGAAGCGTTCGAACCTGGACGTTGTTTCAACATGATTGATGCAGAAGGTTTTCCGTCGGTTTTAGAAACCATTCCGTAACTCATCGCACCAAATTCGATTTTAGAAATGTCTTTTAATCTTAAAATCGTTCCGTCTGAATTGGCTCTTAACGGAATTTCTTCATATTGTTTTGGTTCAAAGAACTTTCCACCATATTTAATTACATATTGCAGCTGATTGTTCATTTGTCCTGAACCTTCACCAACTTTACCCGGCGCAGCAGAAATGTTTTGTTTTTGAAGTGAAGCAATAACTTCATTCGCAGAAATATTATACGAAAGCATCTTTTCTGGATCCAGCCAGACACGCATCGAATATTCTTTTTGTCCCATGATTTCAGCACGTCCGACACCATCAATACGTTTTAATTCTTGAAGAATGTTAATATCCGTAAAGTTGAAGATAAACTGCTCATCTTGAGTTTTGTCGGTACTTGTAATGTTCAAGTACATCAACATACTGTTTACCTCTTTTTCAGTCGTAACTCCGGCACGAATTACCTCTTCTGGAAGTTCATCCAAAATCGTGGTAACCCTGTTCTGAACGTTTACGGCAGCCAAATCGGGATCGGTTCCTACTTCAAAGAAAACCTGAATTAATGTCAAACCATCATTCGAAGTTACGGTTGACATATAAGTCATCCCTGGAACTCCATTTATGGCTCTTTCCAACGGAAGGGCGACGGCATTGGCGGAAACCTCTGCATTTGCTCCTGTATATTTTGCTGTAACGGTTACAGACGGTGGTACAATATCTGGGAATTGGGTAATGGGAAGCTGAAACAACGCCAGCAATCCCAGAAGGACTATCATAACCGAGATGATTAATGACAATATTTTCCTTCTGATAAATAACTCTATCATTTTAAATTTTTTAGATAAATAATTAAATAACTGTTTTACAGGTTGACAACCTACATTTGTTTCATGTTGATTTTATCGCCGTCTCTCAATGATTGCGTACCTTCTTGTACAATTAGGTCGTCGCTTTTTAGACCATCGTTCAAGATATAAACATCATCTAGAGTCGTTTCAATTGTAACATTCGTCATTTTAACTACTCCATCTTTGTTCACGCGGAAAACGTATTGTTTGTCCTGAATAGAAAAAACTGCTTTCTGCGGAATTAAAATTGCATTGGTTTTTGGTTCTGAAATAATCAATTTTCCAGAAGTTCCGTGTTTAATAAATCCTTGTGGATTGTGAAATTTTGCTTTGTATTGAATAGAACCTGTCTGTCTGTCGATTTCTCCGTCAGCGGTTCTTAATTCTCCTTTTTGATCATAAACTTGTCCGTTTGGTAATACCAATTTAATATCGCCTTGGGTGTTTAAAGTTTTGTCTTCCATCATTTGGAAATACGTGTTCTCAGGAATTGAGAAGTACGCGTAAACATCGTCTAGCTGAGAAACAGTGGTCAATAATGAACCGTTTTCTACTAAACTTCCTTCTTTGAACGGAATACGGTCAATTGTTCCGTCAAATGGCGCGCGGATTGTAGTGAAACTAATTTGTTGGTCAATTGCTTTTTTCTCTGCAACTGCATGAGCTACTTTCGCGGAAGCGGCTTCATATTTCGCTTTAGATAATTCTAATTCTTTGTCTGCAATTACTTTTTTATTGAAAAGCGTTTGTGCTTGTTCCAATTCAACAGTTGCGATTCTTAAATCGGCTTTTGAACTTTTGTAAACAGCTTCCGCTTTTAAAAGTTGAATCTGAAGTTCAACATCACTTATTTTGAAAAGGATTTGTCCTTTTTTTACTTTTTGTCCTTCGCTAACGTATACTTTGTCTAAAAGACCAGGAATACGAACGTGAATTTCTACATTATTTTTAGCATGTACATCGGCAACAAATTTGCTCGAAACTATAGTGTCTTTTACAGTAACCTTATAAACAGGAAATGTTTTAACGTTATTTGAATCTTTTTTTGATTTATCTCCGCACGAGACTAAAACGAATAAAGCCAAGGTGCATAAAAGAAATGGATTTTTATAAATGCTCATCATTAGGTTTAAATTTTTGAATAAATAGATGTTCTCCCTTGATAGTGAAATATCGGGAGTTATGAATTTTGGATTTTGTTTTCGAAAACAATCGAAACAGAAAATAATAATGGATTCGGATGCTTCTTTGTTAGAAAAGTACCGTTTTAGGAATGTTTTTATAGTAATAACGGCTCAATTACGTGTGTAAATGAGTTATTGTTCCAGAAACCAGAAAATATAAAAACGTCAAAAATTTAAAGCCTAGAAAAGTTGGTATAAATGTAGATGAGGATGTCTTTCAATGTGGTATATTGAAGCTATACCATATATTAAAGTCTCTTTTGCGAGTTTGAAGTTGACTAAATTGCTAAAATACGGAGCTTTGATCGTACTTTGTTCTAAAGTAGTCGCTCTGCATTTCATTTTCTTTTTGAGCTTGTAATGAACTTCTAGATTTTTAGAAGAAGAAAAGTCAGTAGAAAAAATCTGCGTATCGTCTGCCGCAACACTATCTAAGGTAATACAACTACTGATGTTATACATCGGCGTGTACGTTTCGGTGCCTCTGAAAAAGCAAAGCAGCGAAAGTAAAACGACATATATGAACTTAACCGGTTTCATTTACAGTACAGTAGATTATAAAATTTATTCCTTAGAAAAAGAGAGTTAATTATTGTTTAAAGTGCGCCAAATATAGTAATTTGAAAAGTAAGGTTTCTTAAATTTTTTCTAAAAACTGTGAAAATTAAAAATTTGATAATATTTGAAGTTGGTTTTTAAGGTTTTGATATTTATTCGGATTTGTGCTAAAAAGTTATTATTTCTGTTCTACTTTTATAGAACTAATTAAAAAACAATCAAATATGTCAAATCAATTTGAACATGTAATAGAAAAAGCGTATAATGCTTTTAACGAAAGAAATATAGATAATTGTTTATCTACAATGCAAAATGACGTACAATGGTCGAAAGCTTGGGAAGGCGGTTACATTAGCGGTCACGACGAAATCCGAGAATATTGGACAAGACAATGGACAGAAATTAATCCGAAAGTGTTGCCGGTTGGTTTTGACGAAAGAGAAAATGGAAGTTTAGAAGTAAAAGTCCACCAAAATGTGAAAGATCTTCAAGGTAATTTGATGTTTGACGGATTGGTAAAACATGTTTATACTTTTCAAGACGGCTTGATTAAAACGATGGATATCGAGTTAATTGAGAATTAAAAAGGAAATCCTAAACGACTATTTAGCCCAAACTATTTAACTTTTTTATCTTTGCGTTATAAGAATACATGGAAACAAAACGTTGTTTCCTATAATAAAAAGAATACGTGAATTATTTAAAGCTTTTCGGAACAAAATTAATGCTAATTCTAACCGTAATGGGTTATGGACAAAATCTAGAAAAATCAATAAAAGAAAATATCGGAAAAAGAACGGATACTTTAGTTCATTTTAAAACCGACTCGCCTTACAATTATATGCCTGTAACAATATTTTCAGGCAAAGAAAAAGGTCCAGTTTTTACCATTATTGCAGGAATACACGGTTACGAATATCCGCCGATTGCAGCAGTTCAGGAATTAATAAAAGAAATAGATCCTAATAAATTAAAAGGAACTTTGATTGTAGTTCCAATTGCAAATATCGGTTCGTTTTATAAAAGAACACCATTTGTAAATCCATCCGATCATAAAAATTTGAATAATGCTTTTCCTGGCTCAGAAACAGGAACTATTACAGAACAAATTGCTAATTATATTTCAAAGCAGATTATTCCACAATCAGATGTTTTTCTGGATATTCATGGAGGCGACGCTAACGAAGATTTGTTGCCTTTTGTTTGCTATTACAACAATACATCAGAAGAAAAGAAAACAGAATTAAGCGCTAAACTTTCAGAGATTTCAGGAATCAATCATATTGTTTCTTATCCGTACATGATTACGAAAACCGAACCTGCAAAATATGCTTTTAAACAAGCTTCTCAAAACGGAAAAACGGCTTTAAGCATCGAAGCTGGAAAATTAGGAAATGTACAAACAGAATCGGTACATTTGATTAAAAAAGCAGTTTATAATATGCTCAATTACATGGAAATGTATAGTAACGGAGCTGCTCCAGAGAAAAATCCTTCAGCGGTTTATTTAAACAATCAGGAATATGTAAAAGCAGAAGTTGCAGGAATTTTTCAAAGCACTTTAAAAAGTGGCGATTACATTAAAAAAGGCGACAAAATCGGATTTGTTTCTAATGAATTTGGAAAGGTTTTAGCTGAAATTAAATCGCCAGCAACTGGAGTTATTTTGTATAAAATTGGAACGCCGCCGGTGAATAAAGGGGAAACTGTTTTTTGTATTGGATATTAAATAAAACTTGAAAGATGATTAATGCACTAAAAGCAACTGTAATTAGTTTTTTTATTTTCTTGAATTTATGCTTTTCGCAAGAAAAAAAAGCGAAGGATATAACATTTAAAATTCTTGACAAAGTTTTAAAAAATAATACTTATGCTAAACTGTTGATTAGAAATGATTCATCTCATAATTATTATCTTCCAATTTTAAATTCTCCTGACAGCGAAACATGGAATTTTATATTACCATCAGATGAGACGAGTTTCTTTTTTGCACATATGATTGTATATAATTTTAATAATGAAAACTTAAGTTGGCAATGTAATAATTGTTTTGAGAAAGATTTAGATCCGATATGGAGAACTTTTGATGAAAAATGGATGCAAAAGAAAAATAATATTAAAATAGAAGATTTCGTTTTACTAAAGGCAGGGGAAAGAAAGGTAATAAATGTACCGATCAATTTAAAGGTGAAGCTTTCGAATGATTGTTTTTTGGAGATTAAAGATTATAAAAATGAAAAAGAATTAAAAGTCACTTATTATTATCGAAAAAAACAAGAAGGATGGACATCATTATTTTTGGATTCTCAGATATTAAAAAAGTTGGAGCAGTTAAATTATAAGCTTTATGATTTAGAAATTGAATCCAACAGAGTAAAATTAATTATTTGAAATAATTGTTTTCATTTCGATATGGTTGCTTTTGCTAAGAAGTTTGTTCTCACGGATTCAGCAGATTTAAAAAAAATCTGCCATATCTCCTAAATCTGCGAGAGAAGAAAAATAAAAAAGGTTTATACTTTTCAGCATAAACCTTAATTCTATAATTATAAAAACAATTTCTTAGTTTGTTCCTGCAGCCGCTTTGTCTACTAAAAACAACAATTCACCAGAAACTGGTTTAATCAATTGCATTGGATATAACGTCGGATTATATTCTCCCGTTGTAACTTCTTTTAAAGCATGAGTTTTCTTTTCTCCGAAAGCCACAACCACAATTTTTTCTGCTTTGTTGATTAATGGTGCAGTAAGCGTGATACGATACATTTTTTGCGGAGCTAAATAATAAGCATCAACCCATTTGGTTTGCTCTTCCAAAACCGCTTCGCCTGGGAAAAGAGAAGCCGTGTGTCCGTCATCTCCCATACCTAATAAAATCAGGTCAAATTTTCCTTCTTCGCCTAAAACAGTTCTAACTGATTGCTCGTAGGTCGCTGCATATTCTTCTGGAGTTACGCCATCTTTGTACATTTCGAAGATGTTTTCTTGCGGAATAGGAACGTGGCTTAATAAGGTTGAATAAGACATTTTTGCGTTACTCAATTCATCATTTAACGGAACCCATCTTTCGTCGCCCCAAAAAATATAAACTTTGCTCCAGTCTATTTTGTTTTTGTAAGCATCAGAAGCTAATAATCTGTAAATTCCTGCAGGAGAAGACCCTCCTGTAAGAACAGCTGTAAATTTGCCTTTTGCAGCAATAGCTTTTTCTGCAGAAGCTACAAAAAGATCTGCAGCTGTAGTATTAATTTCTTCTGTGTTATTATAAATCTGTATCATTTAAAACTTCTTCTTTTGTTTGTGTATTCGGAATCCATTTGTGGCCTTGGCGCGCTAATAATTCGTCGGCTTCTTCAGGTCCCCAGCTTCCTGCTTTGTAATTTGGGAAATTTTTTGGAGCAGTTGTTTTCCAAACTTGCTGGATGGTTTCAATTGCGTCCCAAGCTTCTTCTACCTGATCCCAACGCATAAATAGAGTAGGATCTCCTAATAAGGCATCTGCAATCAATGTTTCATATGCTTCTGGTGACATTGTAGAGCAAGCAAAATAATCAAAAACCATTTCAGCAGGTCTTAAAGACATAGATAAACCTGGTTTTTTGGTCATAAATTGCAACTTAATGTCCATTGAAGGCTGGATATTGATAATCAGTCTGTTTGGTGTCATGCCTTCTTTGCCATAAGAGAATGAAGAATGTGGCACTGGTTTAAACTGAATAATGATTGAAGATTGTTTTTCTTCCATTCTTTTTCCTGAACGCAAATAGAACGGAATTCCTTGCCATCTCCAGTTGTCCAAATAGATTTTCATTGCCACATACGTTTCTGTAAGAGAATCGGGAGCAATACCTTTATCTTGACGGTAACCTGGAACAGGAACACCTTTTATTTCACCAGCATCGTATTGACCTCTTACAATATAATGATCAACTTCTTCTGGTTTGATACGACGAATCGATTTCAAAACATCTGCTTTACGATTACGAATGTCATCAGCATTTAAAGAAGCAGGCGCTTCCATAGCTGTCATACATAAAATCTGAAGCAAGTGATTTTGAATCATATCTTTTAATGCTCCAACACCTTCGTAGAATCCGCCTCGCTCTTCAACACCGACTTCTTCTGCAACGGTAATTTGCACGAAATCAATAAAATTACGGCTCCATAAAGGCTCAAACATTGAATTTCCAAAACGGAAAGCTAAAATATTCTGAACCGTTTCTTTTCCTAAATAGTGATCGATTCTATAAATCTGCTCTTCTTTGAAAGTTTGCGAAAGCATTTCATTCAATTCAATTGCAGAAGCTTTATCATAACCAAAAGGTTTTTCGATAATAATACGGTCTTGTTTTGGATTTGCAGCCAATCCAATTTTCTTGATATTGCTCGAAATTGTCGAAATGAAAGAAGGCGTAATCGAAAGATAGAAAAGGCGATTAGCACGTTCGCCAAAAGCCAAATCAAAATTGTTAATTTTCTCGTTCAAGCCGATATAAGATTCTTCTTTGTCAATGTCAAGACTATGGTAAGTGATGTGCGAAAGAAACTTTTCTGTTTCTGGATCATTACTTCCTTTTCTTCTTGAAAAAAGATCTAAATTCTCCGCTACATAAGCGCGAAAATCTTCATTGGTTTTTTCAGCTCTACCAAGAGCAATAATCTGAAACTTTTCAGACATACGTCCGTCAAGGTACAGATTTTGAAAAGCGGGGAAGAGCTTTCTTTTCGCTAGATCCCCAGTTCCTCCAAAAATTACTATAATTGTTGGATTCTTTAGTTTATTTTTAGTCATTGTGTGGTGTAGTTGTGTTGCTTTAATTGTTTACTCAGCCCATTGAGTATGAAAAACGCCTTCTTTATCGATACGCTCGTAAGTATGCGCTCCAAAATAATCACGTTGTGCCTGAATTAAATTGGTCGGAAGATTAGCAGAACGGTAAGCATCAAAATACGCTAACGAGTTCATTAATCCTGAAACTGGTAATCCTTTTTGAACTGCAAACTGAATAACCGCTCTCATTCCTGATTGGTTGTCTACTAATTTTGAAGCGATTCCGCCGTCTAAAAGTAAGTTTGGTAAATCTGTTTTTGCTACATATGCTTTTCTAAAATCTTCTAAAATTGTTGCACGAATAATACATCCGCCACGCCAGATTTTAGCAACCGTTTCTAGATTTAATCCGTAGTTGTATTCTTTAGAAGCCGTGTGAAGCTGCGCTAAACCTTGGGCATAAGTCACAACGATAGAAAAGAACAAAGCCGATTTTAAAGAAGCAATAGCTTCGCTTTGAGAAACATTTGTTTCGTCAGCGTTCCAAACTAATTTTTTAGCCGCTTCAATTCTTTCAGGTTTTGTTTTAGACATATCACGCATGTTAACTGCCGCATCGATTGTCGGAACTGGAACTTGTAAATCCATTGCGTTTTGCGAAGTCCATTTTCCTGTACCTTTAGATCTTGCCCAATCCGAAATTTTGTTGATTAATTGTGTTCCGTCTTCATCTTTTTGTTTTAAGATGTTTCCAGTAATTTCAATCAAATAAGATCTTAAATCATCCGTTTGGTTCCATTCAGCAAAAGTTTTCTGAATCGTTTCATCATCTAAGTTATAACCTCTTTTCATTAAGTCATAAATCTCAGAAATCAACTGCATGATTCCGTACTCAATTCCGTTGTGAACCATTTTTACGTAGTTTCCAGCAGAACCGTTTCCTAAATATTCTACACAAGGTTCGCCGTCTACTTTTGCCGCAATCGCTTCAAAAATAGGACGAAGTCTTTCGTATGCTTTTTGATCTCCACCTGGCATCATAGCAGGACCAAAACGAGCTCCTTTTTCACCTCCAGAAATTCCCATTCCGAAGAAGTGGATTCCTTTTTCAGATAATTCTAAAAATCTTCTGTCAGTATCAGTAAAATAAGTGTTTCCACCGTCGATGATGATATCTCCTTTATCTAAATGAGGGAGTAAACTAGCAATTGCGCTGTCAACTGGTTTTCCCGCAGGAACCAATAACATGATCGCTCTTGGCTGTTGAATAAGTTCTACAAAATGTTTTACATCTGTAGTCGCTTCGATTGTATGATCAGGAGCAGCTTCTTGTTGAAGAGAGTTGACTTTTTCGGTATCTAAGTCTAAACCTGCAGCCGCGAAGTTGTGGCTAGCGATATTTAAAAGTAGGTTACGGCCCATTACACCAAGTCCTACAATTCCAAAATCAAATTTGTTCATAGTTTTCAATTAACTAAATTATTAGAAAGCTGTTTTTTGCATAAAAAAGCACGAAAAAGCACTGTAATGTTTTTTAGTTCAATGTTTTGCAGAAAAACAATGGTTATTTTAATTTTTTTACATTCAAAATGCAGACCGCTAAGTTAGGCAAAAATGCTGAAAAAGGAGGTGTAAAATAGTTCACTTTTGGTCTTTATTGTGATACTTTTTATGTGTAAAAAATACGCTTATTATAATTATTTCTAACCATTTACGCTACTAAAACGTTGTAATACTGATATTGCGAATTGTGAGTGTCAATAATATATTGTTCGTGAACATAAAAGGGAAAAAAATCTAAAAATGTTTATTGAAAATATAGTATTTCAGGTAATTTTGGAAATGCAATCTTTAGTTTGTTAAAATTTGAATTTTAATAAAGAGTAATGATAAAAATCGAATAATCATAGTAGAGTAATTCCCTTTTATATGCCCAGTAATACGAAGTTTATTTTTGCAACCATTTTATTGATGCTTATTTCTAGTATCTTTTTTAAAGTAAATGCACAATCACTATTAGAAAACGAAATCTCAGTTCACGCAGACAAGAAACCATTAGGCAGTGTTTTGGACTTAGTGGAAGAAAAAGGAAATTTTAGATTTGCTTATTATGGTAAACTGGCGATAAAAGATAGTGTCGTTAGCATTCATGGCGATAATACTACCATAAAAGGAGTTTTAGATCAATTATTAGGTTCTAAATACGAATACAAAGAATCGCCAGGATATATTATTGTTCGTTATGCTCCTTTAGAATTGGCTCTCGTCTTAGAAAGAAACACTGTTATGAGTGACGGACAGCAAATTGTAAGCGGTTATATTGTAGATACAAAAACAAACAATCGCGTCGAAAATGTGAGTGTTTTGGAGAAGAATGCGCTGATATCTACTTTAACCAATAGAGATGGTTTTTTCGAACTTCGATTAAAAAATGCACCTCAAGCCATCGAACTTACAGCAGTTAAGGAAAATTATAAAACAGTAACGACGGTATTTCTTTCTGAAATTAAAATTCAGATGGGAGACAAAAAAAATAAAACCGATTATATTGATGGAGATTTCTCTGCAATTGAAAGATCAGGAATTGGTCGTTTCTTTATTTCTTCTAAACAAAAAATACAAGCGCTCAATTTAGGAGGATTTATTTCTAAAGTTCCTTTGCAAGCTTCTTTAATTCCGAGTATCAGTACGCGAGGAATGCTGAATACTCAAATAGTCAATAATTTTTCACTAAATATATTAGGAGGTTATAATGCTGGAGTTCGCGGATTAGAAATGGCTGGACTTTACAATATCAATCGTATGAATGTTGATGCGCTTCAAATGGCAGGAATATTTAATACTGTTGGAGGATCTGTAAACGGAGTTCAGTTAGCCGGAATTTATAATAATGTTTTTGGTAATTTAAGAGGATTACAGGTAAGCGGTATTCATAATAGTGTAAAAGGTTCGCAAGTCGGTTTGCAGATGGGCGGTATTTACAACAATGTTTATAAAGATTCAAAAGGAGTTCAAGTTGCAGGAATCGGTAATACGGTAAAAGCTTCTCAAAACGGATTGCAGTTTTCTGGAATTTACAATATTGGAAAAGATACAGTGCGTGGCGCTCAAATTACGGGACTTTTTAATTATGCCAAAGAATTAAACGGAGTTCAGTTTGGATTAGTAAACATTACCGATTCGCCGTCTGGTTACAGTTTTGGTTTGTTGAACTTTAAAAAAGGCGGTTACAAGAAAATCAGTATTACAAGCAACGAAATCTCAGATATAAACCTTTCGGTAAAAACAGGAGATCATAAAATGTACACCATTTTGATGGCAGGAAGAAGCGATCGAAACGATGAAGAAAAGCTATTTTCTTTCGGAATTGGATTAGGAAAGAACATTCAGTTAGGAAAACGTTTTACTTTTAATCCCGAATTCAGCACGCAATATCTTTATTTAGGAAATTGGGATGTCTATAATTCTTTGTCTAAATTCGATACTTCGTTTTCTTTTCAATTATGTAAAGGCGTAGCCCTTTCTGCAGGACCTTCTTTTAATTTGTATTGGTCTGAAAAACAAGATCAAAATGGCAATGCAAACACATCAACATTTGTTCAAGATCGTACTAAGCGCTATAGTGTAATTAGCAATAATAGCAAAGATATTCTGGGATGGATAGGATGGAGTTTTGGATTGACATTGTTTTAAAACTATGTGTTAGAAACTAGTTTCTTTCTTAGTTCTCTAAAGTAAAAAAAATCTATGCTTCTATGTGTTTAAAAATATTTTAAGGATAAATCATCAAAAACATAAAAGCAAACAAATTTACCAAAAGAACCACACCATAAACGATATTAGATTTGCCTTTGCTTAGCGAAAGCATTACCGTAAAAACAGACAAAGCTAATAAAACAATAGACTTAATATCAAGGCCTAAAACAATTGGCATATTCATAACAATACAAACCGCTGCCACACTCGGAATCGTTAATCCGATACTGGCAAGAGCAGAACCTAAAGCCAAATTTAAACTCGTTTGCAATCTATTTTTTCTAGCTGCAATAATCGCTGCAATTGCTTCTGGCAGTAAAATAATAATCGCGATGATAACTCCGACAAGAGATTTTGGAAGATTGTAACCAACAATAATCGTTTCTATAGTCGGCGACAGCGTTTTAGCCAATAAAACCACAATTCCTAAACTAATCAACAGAAAAATAAGACTCGTATAAAATGTTTTATTATTGATTTCTATGGGATGAATTTTAGCTTCTTCATCAGTTTCATTCGTTAGAAAATATTGGCGATAGCCTTTGGTTTGAGCAAATAAAAACGAACCGTAAATAACCAAACAAGCAATGGAAGCAAAAATAAGTTGTGGAGTTGAATAATAAGAACCATGAACACTTTCGGTAAAAGTAGGGAAAACCAGAGTAAATACAATAATAGAAATCAGCGAAACCAAACCAATTGTTACCGAAGAAGTCGAAAAATTCTGTTCGTAATGTTTGATGCTTCCAATAAGAAGACACAAACCGATAATTCCGTTTAAGATCAGCATTGTTGCCGCGTAAACGGTATCTCTGGCCAAAGAAGCTGCTTCTGAACCTTCAGAAAGCATTAATGAAACAATGATAGAAACTTCAATAACAGTGATTGAAATCGCCAAAATAATCGTTCCGTAAGGTTCTCCAACACGTTCCGCAATAATTTCCGAATGATGCACAGCCGACATCACACTTAGAATGAGCAGAATACTCGCGACAATTTGAAAAATAGTGCTGTTTTCTATCAGTCCGCTAAATAGAAGCGCCCAAGATAGAATCGGAATTATTATGGTCCATTGTAGTAATTGTTTCATTTTTTGTAGTTTTTAAAAATTATAGCAATAGCCGATAGGGCCAACAGAACCGGCTTTAGTTTGTAATATACGGTTTTTAGAGCTAATAATTTTCTGAAAACTAAATTTTTAAGGACTTTTTAAGGTTTGAATAGTCGCTTTTTTATGAATTTCTAATGATTTCTTTTCGATGCGATTTTCCCCATCTGATCATTTCTTCAATCACAGGAGCAAAAGACTTGCAATACGGTGTCGATTCATATTTGACCTGAATTTCGGCATCGCGATCTTCGGTTCTTTTGATGAGCATATTGATTTCCATTTCTTTGAGTTCTCTCGAAAGCATGCGCGTTGTGATTCCCGGAATACTACGTTCGATTTCCCTAAAGCGATGATTTCCGTTGCAAATCGAATTGATAATCGGCAAACGCCATTTTCCTCCTAAAACATGCAACGTGTCCTGAAGCGCTTGTACTTCTTCTTTCTGGTTTCTTTCCATCTTAATCATTTTTTTTCGCCACGACTCGACCGAAGGGACAGACGAAGTAATTCACGAATTATTTTTTTAATCAGAGCTTTTCCACCCCGAATTGATTAGTCGCGAATTACACTGATTAAATATAAATCAACCAGTATAATTCGTGTCATTAGCCAATATTTTCTGCATAGATTATAAAAAATAAATTCGTGCATTCGTGGCTAATAATTTTTCCCATCGCAACGGATAGAATTTAGTTTGGTATACTCCGTGATACTGGTTACAAAGTTATACCAATTTGGATTTAAATTTGCAAAATAATTTTTAAATAATTGAAAAAAATGGAAAATCTAAAAAATAAAACAGCCGTTATCACAGGCGGAAATAGCGGAATCGGATATGCAACAGCGAAACAACTAAAAGAGCAAGGCGCCAATGTGATTATTACAGGAAGAAGAAAAGAAGCGATAGAAAAAGCAGCTTTAGAATTGGGCGTTACGGCAATCACAGCAGATCAATCGAGTGTTTCGGACATCGAAAAACTGGCAGCTCAAGTAAAAGCCGATTTTGGTTCGGTTGATATTTTGTTTATCAATGCAGGAATTGCAGGTTTGGGAACAATCGAACAAACTACAGAAGAGCTATTTGATAGTATTATGAATGTGAATTTGAAAGGTGCTTTTTTCACTTTAAGCAAATTCATACCGATTTTGAAAGACGGTGCTTCGGTAGTATTTCTTTCTTCTAATACAGCGAGTATGCCAGGTCCAGGATCTTCGGTTTATTCGGCAAGTAAAACGGCTTTGAATTCTATAATGAAATCGGCAGCATTAGAATTAGCGCCAAGAAAAATCAGAGTGAATTCGGTGAGTCCAGGCCCAACTGAAACTGAGGTTATGAAAAAAGTAGGTTTAGATGAAACTACCGTAAAAGGCATTATGGATGTAGTCGTAGAAAAAGTGCCGTTAAAACAAATGGGAAGGGCAGAAGATGTTGCTAAAATGGTATCGTATCTAAGTAGTGATGCAGCACAGTTTATGACTGGTTCTGATGTTATTATGGATGGCGGAATGGTTTTAGCTTAAGATTCTGAGTTCCTAAGATGCTAAGGGACTAAGTTTTTTTCTTAGTGCTGAAAAAAACTTAATAAAAACAAAAGCGATCTGATTAGGATCGCTTTTTTGATTTCAAATAAGTTTATTTTGAAAAAACATCATTTAAGAACGATAAACACAATATGCTCCAAAAACTACTCCATCTGCATTTACTTCATTCTGTCACGCTGTTCATGAATATGTACGATAAGTTGGATGCTTTGGATTTTATTTTTTGTGAAAAAGATGATAATTATTTTGATTCTAAATAATTTAGGATGGAAAGCACTCTGTAAAAGTTTTAAACTTTGACAAAGTTTTCTCAAAAAACTAAAAATTAAAAAGAGCAACTCAGTACCTTAGCATTTCAGTATCTTAGAAACTATAAAAATGACTATTCAGCAGTTAAAATATATTGTTGCCTTAGACGAAGAACGCCATTTTGCAAGAGCTGCCGAAGTTTGTATGGTAACGCAGCCCGGATTGACTATTCAGTTAAAAAATCTAGAAGAAGAAATCGGAATTAAGATTTTTGATCGAAATAAAGTGCCTTTGACACCAACCGTTTTAGGAATTGAAATTATCAATAAAGCCAAAAAGATACTTCGTGAAGTCGATGAAATTCGTGATTTTGTAATCAACGAAAAAAATCTGCTAGAAGGGGAGTTGAAGCTTGGAATTATTTCCACTTTATCGCCTTATCTGATTCCGTTGTTTATTCAGGCCATGAAAGAAGTGGCGCCCAAAGTGCATTTCATTATTAAGGAAGGTTACACGGGACATTTAATGAAGGATTTAGAAACCGGTGCTATTGACGTTGCCATTATGGCGACACCAACCGGAAATCCGAATTTAATAGAACATGTTGTTTTTAAAGAACCATTTGTTGCCTATTTAAATCAGGGGCATCCTATGGCAAATGATGAATTTTACGAAATGCAGCCTGGCGACAAAACCGAATTATTATTGTTGCATCATGAATATTGCTACAACGCACAATTGCTAGACATCTGCGGGCTAAAAACATCTGATAAAATAAAGGAACAATTTACCTACGACATCAATTCAATTGAAACCTTAAAAAATCTAGTTCGCGCCCATTTAGGATTTGCGATTATTCCGAAACTTTCCACCATAAACGAATCAGGCGGGCTTTTTAAACCTTTCAAAGAACCCGTTCCCGTAAGAGAAATAAGCCTAGTAGTTTCCGATTCCTTTTCCAAGAAATTATTGCTAGAGAAAATGAACGAAGCCATCTGGAACTGCCTTCCCGAATCACTCAAAAAAGATTTTACCTATAAAAAAATCCGCTGGAACGATTCGCCTTATTTTATAAAAGCTATTAGTAAGCTTTCTTAAAAATTCCAAATTCAAATTTACGCAAAGCTTTGTCTTCCTGAGCGAAGTCGAAGGACACGCAAGTAGCTCAATCACAGTTTTGTCATTCCGAGGAACGAGGAATCTCCACAAGTAGCTCCGCAAAGTATATCAAGCAAGAAATTCTACAAAGATTGGCGACATTCTTTGTAGAGTTTCTAGTGCGATTTCTCCTTTCGTCGAAATGACAAATATTGCAGTTTTTGTCCTCCTGAGCGGAGTCGAAGGACACGCAAGTAGCTCTACAAAGAATGTTGCCAATCTTTGTAGAGCTACTTGTGGAGATTCCTCGTTCCTCGGAATGACAAGATTGAGGAAAGTTTGGAATTTATAATTAACAATTCATAATTTATAATTATTTCGACGCTTCAATAATCACATTCGCCACTTTCTCAGGCTGAGAAATAAACACCACATGACTACCTTTAATTTCAGTGATTTTTGTATTAGAACGTTTGTACATTGCACGTTCGATAACAGGATTGATGCTTTTATCTTCAGTTGCTACGATTCCGTACGAAGGTTTAGTTCTCCAAGCCGCGTTAGTTATTTTTGTTAAAAAACCTTGAGCATGAAAAGCACCTTGCGAAGCATACATAAAATCGGCTTGTTCTTTGCTTAAATCTCCTGCAAAACCAGCGTGGAATTTAGCTTTGTCATAATAAGCAATACCTTTTTCATCTGGAGGCAATACACCATTTTCTGGAGCTGGAGGAGCAGTTTGCAACCATTGAACAGAATTTTCACCATTATCAGGTTGTAAAGCCGCAACATAAACCAAAGCCGCTACTTTCGGATGATTTCCAGCTTCTGTAATTACAGTTCCGCCCCAAGAATGTCCCACTAAAATTGTTGGTCCGTCTTGTTTGTCTAAAGCCAAGTTTGTAGCTTGAACATCATCCTCCAAAGAACTCAACGGATTCTGAACGATGGTTACATTATAGCCTTTTTTACTCAAAACCTTGTATAAACCCTGCCATCCAGAACCATCTGCAAATGCACCGTGAACCAATACGACATTTTTAATTTGTGGAGCTGCTGCTTTTTGAGCGTTTACATTTACTGATGCCAATAAGAAGCTAAAGATCAATGCTGCGAATGCTAAAGAGCGATTCAATTTTTGTTTTATATTTAAAGTTTTCATGAGTATAAATTTTAGATTTTAGTCCCGAAGTCTCGGGATTGATTTTAGATTTTTTATAATTAAGTTCCAATTTTTCACAATCTTGTCATTCCGAGGAACGAGGAATCTCCACAAGTAGCTTGACAAAGATTTGGTAATATTCTTTGCGGAGTTTCTAGCGTGTCCTTCAACTTCGCTCAGGAGGACAAAGCTTTGTGCAAAATTGGAATTTGGAATTTTATTTAAAGTAAATTGATTGAAAGAGTAATCTCAGTATTCAACAACTTAGAAATTGGACAAATTTCTTTTGCTTTTTGAGCTGTTTGCTGAAATTCTTCTGAAGAAATTCCAGGTACTTTTCCGGTAAGTTCTAGTTGAATTAAAGTAATAGTTCCGTCTTCAAAAGTTACTTTAGCCGTTGTGTCTAAATCTTCTGGAACGAAACCAGCTTCAGACAATAAAAAGCTTAATTGCATGGTAAAACAGCCAGAATGTGCCGCTGCGATTAATTCCTCAGGATTAGTTCCAACACCTTGCTCAAAACGAGTTTTGAATGATAATTGGGCATTGTCTAAAGTTGTGCTTTGTGTACTAATGGTTCCTTTTCCTTCCATTCCTGTACCTTTCCAGTTTGCGTTTGCTCTTCTTGTAAATTTCATGATTTCTATTTTTTAAATTATTTTTTAAGATGTTCAAATCATTTCTTTGATTTTGATGAGACAAAGGTATAGGGAAGGTTTTTATTAATCAAATTAATAATTTTTGATGGTTATAAAAAAATATTTATAATTATTGATTGCGATAGGTGTAGAGTAGGAAAGGTTGTTTAAAAATATAATGGGAAGAGTAAAAAGATGTTGTTAAAAAGGTTTCTTGTTTGAGTAGAAAAGCTGTAGTGTTTATTATAAGTGGAATGGTTTGGGATAATGTTTTTTATATTTCTTATGCTAAAATAATCATCTATTAAGGATAAAAAACTCATTTTACCCAGAGGCAACAAATTATGGAATTATCACTAACTTTGAAACATTGTTCATAAAGTTCTAAATCTAAATAATCATCTATATTAAAATCATTTGGGAACCAGTCTAATGCATCAATTGCTACAGGTATTTCTTCAATCGGTAATCCTTTGAAAAAATCACCGCAATTTGATTGCTCAGGTGCATTAAATCCTTTAGGAATAAATTTTAATGGAAAATTTTCAGATTCTTGTTTCCAGACAACCCTAGAATTTTCTAAGTAAATAATAGAGACATCATAATCGCCAATATCTTTGTACTTAAGAAAGGTTGCAGTTTGAGAAGCTCCAAAGTAATTGGCTGTGTCTTTTATTAAATCTAAACTTAGTTTGTTTCCTTTTATTCTTTCTTTAAAAAGTTTGCTTGGCATTAAAAGTTCTGAAGCAAATTCATTAGCCTCAATTTCATGAGATCCTCTTGCTAACCATTGTTGTAAAGTTTGTTTTGTATCTGAAAACAGATATGATATGTCACGGTGCATTGTCAAGTGACCAATTTCATGAGCAATAATAAAATTTATTTTTGGTTGGTACTTAATTTTAGAATTAACGGTTATGATTGAGTTGTTCTTGTTCATTAAGATTCTGCCTTCACATTTATTCATCTCAGAATATTTAATATAAGCTCCTGATGACAAAGCAATTTCTTCTATGGATAAATCTCCTGGTTGTTTCCAGCCAAGTGAATTCAATAATTCAATTGCGTGATTCTGCGATTTATTTATTCTCATTATCCATTTTTTCTTTTAGAACTGCAATAAAGTCTAAGAAATCATTGTCGTCGCTGATATCAGCTTCTTCATTTTTTGACAATTCTTCAAACTTTCTAAAAAGCGGTACCAAATCTTGACGTTCTTTTGCACCTAATAATTTTTTTAATTCCTCAGCTCCATATTGTTTAAGTTTTTTAAATTCATTCTGAAGAGTAATATATTTCTTTTTGATAAATAATGCTTTGGCTTTAGATTGCTTTAGTTTTATTTGATTTAAATGCTTATTTACAAATTCACTTGTGTTCTCTAATTCTTCTAAATAATCTTCTGCAGGTTTATGATAATTTATTTCTATCATTAAACCATAATAATTATTTAAAATTTCTATTGCATTTTTTGCATCCATAATTCTTTAAAATTTAAATAATTAATTTTGTAATTGATATGAGTTTTTCTCTAATTTTATCCAACTGTTTTGGTGTTATAGCCATTAAATCAGATATCTCGTTCCTTTTTTTTCCTTCTTTTATGCATTCCCATAGAAATTCTAAATTTTCATCCTTGTGATCTTCAATAATTTTTTCAATTTCACATATTTTTTGTTCGTATTCTTCTGCTTTTGTATAATCAAATGCATCCTCGGAAGCTAAATTGTAAAAATCCATTTCAATATCTCTATAGTCTACTTCAATTGTATCGGGAACAAAACCTTGTTCGATCTTATCGTTATTTTTTTTTATATGATCTCTATAAGATTTCACTATTGTTGTAATTCTGCTGTTAATAATTCTAATTAATTGTTCAGATAAATCAAATTCATCTTTCCATTGCCATTTTCCAAAAAGAAGTGAGTCTTCAGCAAAAGCCATATAATATTCTTTGGGATCAATTCCTAGATTTTTAGCGGTATGTGCTCCGTAAAGAGTTTTCATTTTCAATCTGTAGTCTAGATGCTTTTCGCATTTAATAAGGGCAAGTTGCCATTCTAGAGCAGTAACTTCCTCTAGCTTCTTGGAATTAAATTCATAAAAATCACCAATGTCTTCCATATTTATCTATTTACTGTAAAAATTTTTTTTCCCCTTTTTTGGGGGAGTTTTAAAAAAAGCAATTAATATGATATTGTAGGGGCTTAACAAACTTATAATAAAATTATTAATAACTAAAAAAATATTAGAAAGGAGGTGTAAAATTATGGCTAAAGACTCAGATGGAAAAAAATTCAACAGAATTCCTGCATATACGAAAGTTGTTGACGGGAAAAAGATAGAAGTTAAAGAACATATTAGAAGTAACAGAAGTGATAGTAAAGGTAAGAAATAGAACTATCAAACATAACCAATAATTCCACTCCGATTTTGTGAGGAGTGGAATTATAAAAAATTAAAAAATTAAATAAAATGAAAAAATATAAGAAAAATTTTAATGGACATTTTAATGTCACAAAATCAACAGAACACGTAAATATTTTATTGGGAAGTGATTTGGAGCTTTTTATCGACCCATACAATATTGCTAATAATTTGCAAAATAAAGTAGCTAAAAAAGTATACCTAAGAAGTAAGTCATTTTTAGAGAATTTGAATAGAACTTACATTGTTCCTAATGATAGAATAAATGGACTTGCTTTTCTGTCACATTTGCAGGAAGCAAATGAGTATGGATTTGGATATTCTAAGACCAATAAAGGAAAGGGAATTGGGTTGACTAAGGCTGAAGTAATTTTCGATTCATTAAGTAATAATCTTTTCGCAAGAGGAGGGGCATCTATAACAAATGAAGCGCATAATGTTTTGTTATTGGTGAAAGGAATTGGAGCTGATAATATGTCTGATACCTTGGCAAATGTTTGCAGAGATATTTTTGCTGACTTCACTTATGAGCAATGTGTATTACATAACATTCCAACTTCAAAAGTTCAAATTGAATATTTTGATTCTACTAGAAATTGTTGGATGTTTAAAGATGCTAATCTTCCATCATTCGCAGGAAAAAAAATTATATTGGTTCCTAAATTTTTGATAGGAGGAGAAAGAGCTTATACTAGTGCATTTAATTGGTTTATATCTAGTAATTATTTGTCTAAAGAAATTCTAGCTGGAACATTAAAGGTTAATGGATCAAAAGGATTCATAAATAGATTTAAAAATGGTACTAGAAGAGCGATTATTAAAAATATTAATAAACATTTCAGAAAGCCGAAAGGAGAATTAGTTGATTTTGTTAAAAAATACAATGGGTCACTCTTAGAGTTCCAGACTCACATTAAAAACAATTTTCCTAACATTACTGATGAGCAATTATTACTAATGCTAAATTTAAACTAAAATGCTAAGCTCAGTTAATAATTAAGAAGTCTTCCTCCTTTAAGGAAGACTTCTTAATTTAATACCATCCTGAAAGTTGTAGGTAGCATCTGTTTTCTGTATGTTGATCTTTTGCCCACCATTTAGCTAACGAAACTCGAATCAATGTGTTTGCCTTTATGACAGGAATCGGATCTTCAGTCCCTTTATAACGTATTTTTTTATCTCTTTTAAAAATGTTATTATAATTATAAATGTAATAACCATCTCTATATATTAAATCTTTGTCACTTTGCCAAAAACCAACACTATTTTCTGGTAGATTATCTGGATTGTTTAAGTAGCCACTGCCATTTTCCCAATTTAATTTAGAATCATATACTATAGTAGGATCGCCTTGCCAAATATTACAGTTGTTAATAACATAGTTATTTGTATCGATTGTAGTAATGTATGTTGAATTTGATATTTTAACATTCTCAACATGTGGAGGTTTATCAGGTGCGTATATGTATGTCATATCCCAAACTTGCCCAATTCTAAAAGGGGTATTAAAAGGTTGGTATCTACCATAGAAATCTAATAATCTAATAAATTTATTAGTATGAAGTTCTATCCCTCCCATACAAAAATTCTCTCCTAATTTAGTTTTTGAAACAATTAATACTTCCATAATTTCAAATTACAAATGATAAATAATTATATTAAACTCTTTTAATTTTTCAGTAATTAAAGATCTATGACAAGCATTAAAATTTTCTTCCACACAGAAAAAAACTATTTTTAAGGAATTGTGTTTTTGAAGATTATTGATGAAATTTTGGAAATCAAAGTTATATAGAATTAGATTTCTATATGCATTTTTAAAAGTACTATCAAGTTCTTCACGACTTTGTTTTAACTCATTTTTTTTTAGATCCGCTTTCTTCTGTAAATTCCTAACTTCACTAGATGGGGCTAAATCTAATTGATGAATATATTTTATTTTTAATGAGGATAATTTTTCTTGTAATTTATTGCTATTGACGAATGATTACTTTGAACCTCTAACTCCTCTTCTTTGTCTTACATCAATAAAAGTATCAATCTTATTGTCAATAAGTTTTTTAAAGAAAAGATCTTCTGTTGAATTGTAAACTCCAATAGTATAAACTTCCATAATATCTAATATTTCTTTTTAGATGTTAAAGGTTCATCTCCAAATAGATTTGTTAAATTTTTACCTTGCATGAATTCGTTCATCACTTTTGCTTGATCTTTAATTAAATTCGAATCAATAATATGATTAACAGAAATATTGTATTTTAATAATTCTTGACCTATCAATTTACTTCTGTGACAGGTTTCAGGCTTAGTTTCGCTACACATTAATGCTATTATCATTTTTTCATGATTTGCTTCAACTATTGTATTTATTCCTGTTTTAAAAAAATCCTTTTCTTTTACTTTTTCGTAATCGACCTTTCCTTTTACGTAGCAAGTTATATCATTAGGAAGTCCACCTAAAAAATCACCAGCATATATATATGTTACACCATTTTGTGTAAGTTCAGCTTCTAATGAATCCTTATTGAAATGCGGATTAAATTTAGAATATGGTTTCGATCTTACATCGAATAAAAACTCTATTTTATAGGCGAGTAACTCTTCAATGAATTTTTTCAAAGTTTTGTTTCCATGTCCAATAGAATATATTGTACTGCGGTTCATATTTTTTCTGATTAAATTGAATATCACAAATATAAAAACCATTATTGTGATGTTCAGTTAAATTAATCTTTAATTTGAATGTATCATAAGTTTCATATTTAATCCCAAAGCAAATATTATTTTTTAGTAAATAATATTTTATGGAAATCCGTAATTTTTAAATAAAAATATTTAAGGCAAGTATATTGTTATTTAAATAAATAAAAAAGAGTATTTATACGGATAATTAAAAAAACAAAACCCTCAATCTTTTTCAAGATTAAGGGTTTTAATTTTTTCAAAAAAGAAACCTTATTCTACATCCAAATACGGATTTAAAGTTTCGGCTAGTTCATTGAGCCAATAGAAACTGTCTCTTAATTTGGTTTCTTGCTGGATGTTTTCTTGTTCGCTCATCACGTTTAGTGCGAGGGTGAAATTTACCTGTCTTAAGGCTTTCGCCATAGATTGCGGGGCAATTCTGTCGTTGAAGAAATTCATCAGCCTGATTTCGGCTTCTTTTGAAAGGGTTTTGGTACTCATAACTCTGTAATTTAGGAAATATAAAACCCATGTAGCTAAGGTGTCCTACGCTTACAGAAGCGTTACGGTTGTTTCCAATGCCGCCACCATACCACATGGGCAAGAAGTTTTTTAAGTATCATATTCTGTAATTTAGGAATCGCAAATATATTAAAAAATAGGGAAGGAAATATGTGTAGGAAAAATAATATTTATTTTGAATTAAAAATCAATGAGAACTTATTCTTTAACAAAAGCAAAGGAAATTCTAGCATGGGCTATTTTAATCTCTCATAAACTCTATTCGGAACTTTCTTTAAATCTTTGCCTTTGTTTTTCATTAATTCCCCGCTGGCGCGAGCGTCCCGCTCGTGTACACAATCTAAATCCATTGTTAGATCTAATCTTGTCTTTGAATCCACGAGCGGGACGCTCGCGCCAGCTAGGGGGTATACTTATCTAAAAAGTTTGTCATGTTTCGAACATTACCTAGCTTATTAAATTATTTGAATAAGGTATAATAATTTCTTTTTTTCATTGCCAATTTAGAATCAATGATTTTTGTCGCTTGAATTGACCCTTTTTTATCAATTTTAAAACATAAATTCACGTACCCATTTCCAATAGTTGAATACGAAAAGTTAAATGCCTCAAAAATTAGAACCTTATATTTTCTTTTTTCTATAACGCTAATTTTGTTTGGAATTAAATTCTTGAAATCTGAAATATTAAGATTCTTAATTATCTTATAATTGACTTTAATCAAAGAATTCTGATTTACAGATATTTCTTTTTTAATTTCATCTTCATTTTTTTGATTTAAACATTTTTGAGTAATTACATCTTCGGTTTTAATAAGAATATCAATATCTATGTTTTTTATATTTTCATGTATTTTGAAAATACTTATAGAATCATTAATTGAAATTCTGCAAGGTTCTATTTTTTTTTCGATTATGATATTTTGGGCATAAATGAAGTTGATAAAAAAGCAAAAACATATAATTTTTTTCATTGGAATTCTTTTGGGCGATATATTTTTCTAATAATATAAAAAGTCAAAGCTAACTCAAAGGAAAAATAAACCACAATATTATTGAAACTTTTATAGTTTTAAATGATTGATATTTGGTATCTTAGTTTAAATGGAATTCAATTATGCAGTTAATATAAGCTAAAAGAATGACTAGAATTTTGCAATATTTAGTTGTAAATTCTTTTGCTTCTTTAGATTTTTGAAGATAATTTGTCATCCATACAGAATCGCCAGAAGCAATTATTCTAGTTGAGCTACTATAATAAATGGGTATATACTTCTTTTTTTTCCTCTTTTTTGCAATTTCCACTGCTGACGCGAGTGCACTCAATTTATACAATCCAAAATATCACAAGCGAGACACTCGTGCAAGTAGAGGAGCGAATTAATTTATTTCAAAGCAATAATCTTAGAAATTTCCTTTTGATCTAAAAATATTTTTTTAGAATTGAGTACTTTATAAACAATTCTTTTAATCTCATATTTTGTTTCTTTTCCCAACCCGACTTGGAGAGCTGAAATCTTTGAATTGTAACTATTTTTGCTTGTATTAAAAGACTCTTCACTATTTACAATTAATCTGCTTTCATTATTTCTGCTAATACGATATTTAAAAGTTTTATCTTTTGAAATAATTAATTTTTTTTCTAAAGATTGATCATCTTCGGCTGATTTTTTTAATACGTAATTTAAAATACCTTTCTTGTTATATGAAAATTTTATATTCCATTTGTCTAAACAATCTGTCGCTTGTGATCTGTACGATTCCATATAAGCTTTGATCAGCTTAAAATCTCTATGCTTATATTTTTCATTTGAGGATATAAACTTTAAATCTTCAAGGTTATAATCCTCTAAGAAATCTTCCAAAAGGTCTATAAGGTCCTTAATATTGAGATTTTGGTTAACACTTTTATAAAGATATTTGTAATAAACTCCATTCAGATAAAAAATATCGTTATCATTTATTGAAATTGATTTTTCCTGAGTATTAAAATTTAGCCTAATTTTATTTACGTAACTATTTCTTTTAAAACTCAATAACAAAGTGTCTTTTCTTTTTGCAAGAGAGCATACAGAAGGCTTTTTTTTTGTATTTATTTCGGATCCATAAAAGTCATAATAAACTATTGTATCTTTCTTAAAGTTGTATGTATAAATTAAATGATTTGTATTGATTTCTTGTTTTGTATTGATTCTTTCATCATTTACATATTCACCCTCATCAATAATTTTGTTAAGAATATAGACTGTAGCGTAAAATTTTGATGATTGTGCCAAGACATTCAGATTAGACATTAACAGTATAAATGATATAAAGTAAATTCTTGAAATCTTTTTCATAATTAAATTTTTATCTTTTTCCAAAAAATGGTATACCCAGCTACACGAGTTGCTTCTAGTCCAAAAGTTTTTTTATTTGCATTTGAATAATAGAAATCCCCTGTAGTCCAATATTTTTCTTTTGAGAAATCGGCATTTGGTAAGTCGTAAATTGCTTTATCTTTCTTTTTTATTACTTTGTGCGTGTGTGTGCCATTTTCAGTTTTCGTCGTATCGTGGACTGAGTTATAACTTATTGTATTCCCTCGTCTGTTAGTTACTTTTTCAACAAAAGTGTCATATAAGGTTTCATTAATTTTTATGTAATCATATTCGTCAAATTTATTATGACCGTATTTAGTTTTGCTGTCGGGTTTTAAATCACTATCTATACCCCAAGCCAAAAAATCTTCACCATCCCATTGCGTAGCACCATCTGTAGGATCTTCTTTTTCTTCATTTGTATTTCTTAAAATGGCATCTATAACTCCCGCTCTTGAATATAACGAATTAGTATCATTTACTGAGATCTTCATCTCAACTTTAAACTTAGCTTCAACGCTAGAATATCCAGAATTTAGTAATTGTAACATTGTTTTTTTAATCCTTTTGGCTTCATTATAATTGGTATGTGCAATATATAAATACTCATCATTTTCAGATGATAAGCCTTCATGCTTTACAATATTGCATATTTTTTGAAAATCTGAATGTACTATGTTTTCATCATTTTCTTTCAATATTTTGGTATTATTATAAGTCATAAAATCATTACCATCTTTGTCCTTCTGGATCGATTTTCCATCGCAAACATAGACATCCTCCACGCTTCCATCATTTTCAGGCTCATTTATTTTCCCTTCAAAAGTACCGTCTTTATTATAAAAATGGCCGTTTACATTTACAATACGGTCATCTTTCATAAAAGTAGGTTTTATTGGTTCGCCATAAGTGTGAATTGGTGCATTTTCATTAATATATTCAGCAGCGTTAAAAACAATATTTCCTTCGGAATAGATATAATGGTCACCACGTGTATTTTTGGTGATTGCTCCCTCAACAATTCTTATTCTACTCATATCTTTTAGTTTTGTCTAGTTTGTTCACCACTATTGTTTTGTATTCCATTTTGGGCATTTTTGTTTATGCTTTTTTCGCTATTATTAGTAAATCCCTCTTTTCCGCTTTCATGCCTTTCCTTTTCAGTTGTCGACTCTAAGTCTCCTTTAATATGTTCAGAATATTTTCCTTCAATGACGGCATTAAAATCGCCAGTGACGCTAAGCTCTTTAATTCCGCCTATTTTTTCAGTGTGATTTAAACCAACCGTATCATTTTTACTTACGATAACATTAGTTGTCATATTTTCTTCGACATTTATGACAAAATTTTTGCAGTTGATTGTAAAAGTTTCTGGCACATTCAGAGTAGTGCTTTTAGTCTGTTCGTCCATGTGCAACTCATTTCCACTAGGATCAGAAAGCCAGATGCCAATTTTTTCCACAAATTTCAATAACTGGCCAAAACGAAGCTTCCAGCCTTTGATGCTGTTTTTCTCGTCAAAAAACTCAGGCATTTCTTTTCCGTTGTAATAGGCGCCGGATACGTATGGGCAGTCGGCATTGCCGCCTTCGAAGCTTATCTGCACTTCTTCTCCGATTTCAGGCCTGAAATAAAGCCCTTTTCCTGAGCCAGCATATTGCTGGACTACGCGCATCCAGCCGCTTTTGCATGCCCATCCGCTCCAGAAGAATTCCACTCTAATGCGCCCCATTTTTTCGGGATCATTATTGTCAATTACTTTTGCGGGCTGGCTTTCTGCGGGAGCAAATGCATTTGCGTCTGTGTAGTGGGGAGCTGCGACATCGGCAGGAATGGCTTTGAATACGCAGGTGTAATTTCCGTTCACTTCTGAGAGGTGGCTAATTTCAACAGCGAGCAGATGGTGCTCTACGTTTTTGTTTTCAATGTAAAAAGTCTGTCCCAATCCTAAGGGCAGGTAGGAAGTTCCGCTGTAGAATATGCTGTTGGCATCGCGTCCTGCGGTCTGCATTTTCACCATTTCATCGATTTCTTCTTTATTTTGGGCGTCGCCAGTATATGCGCCGTTTTCGAGTCCTGGCCTTACAATATAGGGCTGTTTAAAAACGGCAAGCGATGCAAAACGGTCTTGGCTTCCTTCTGCAGTTTTTTCTGCGCCGTTTTTTATTATGGAAGCGCTGCTGTAGTCATAGCCGCTGAAAGATGTTTTATGTGAAACCAGATTAGCTTCGATGCTGAAATTATGCAGAGATGATTCGTTTATAAGCTTTATCTCGGTGTTTTTAATTTTGCCAAACTGCATGCGCATTCCGTCAAAATAAAACCATTGAGCATAACGGGCAGAAAGGCGTTTGAGGAAATTGAAGTTTGTTTCGTTGTATTGCGTCTTACATTTGAATTCTTTTGTATAGGTTGGCACGATGGTTTCTCTCTGGTAAAACTCTCCCGAGCTTTCTTCGGAAAGAATTTCTACTCCGATTTGCTGGAGGTTTTTCTCATGAAAGATTCTCGATTTCGGCATATCATCAATAGCAATGGTATGGCTTGTTCCTGTTACGTGCAGTCCGGCGGGACTTCCGTTAAGATCGACTGAGCCCAATTTTGTAATTCTGCCTTTAGACATCAGTCGGATGCCTTTTACCTTAAAAGTGAAAATCACCTCGCTGCCCATATAGTTGCTGAACGCTTTTTCCTGATCTTGTGGCGCAATGATTGGTTTTCCGGTGTATTGCCAAAAGAAGGAGAAATAATGGTGGTCTGCCATTTTTTGGTAGAGCTCCAAATTATAGTAAATGACGTTTTGGCTAAAGCCTTCTATGGTGATATGAACCTGTTCTGAAAATTTTGACATTTTTTAAGAATTAGAAAAGATGATGGTTGGTTAATTTTTTACTGTTTAATTGATGTATGTTGGAAAATTTATGTGGTATGTTTTACGATTAGCTTGATGCAATAGTTATGTTATCCTAAGTTCACATTGGAAAAAGGATAATACGGTTTTAAGTATGTTTTTGGATATATTGCTTGTTTAAGTGCAATTCATATAGAATGGTATGTAAATGTAGGTAGAGAAAAAAAACAGGAAGTGTTCCTAGAGGTCAAAAAACTATCAAAATAAGGTTTTGTTAAAATTGATTTCTGAAAATCTTATTATGAAAACGAAAACCCTAGCCCTGATAGAAGTGGAAATCCTTTTGTGGTGGGGTTCACCACAAAAGATTGCAACGGATAGCAGGAATTAGCTCCTAATAAAAATAGTCACTTCAAAACTTACTTTATGAAGTCAGATTTAAATTTTTAGCTCATCAAAAGAATAAAGATTTCGGTGCTATTTGGTTTCAAATTACAATCTGAAACAAAGTAACGTGCTGATTTTTAGTTTTTTTTATTTGGTGAATATAATTTTATGAAACCATTTTTATAAGACGACAAGAAGAATAAATTTTTAATGAATAATCTAACTTTTAAATTTATGAAAAATGCTTTTCTCCTAATTGCAGTTTGTCTGAGTACGATTTTGTTCTCCTGCAAAAAAGATAAAGATCAATTGAATACAGAAACTGAAAAGTCTGATACAACCAGCGCTGGCTTAATTGCCGATAATGGTTGGCCACGCGAAGCAGAGAAAAACGGTACAAAACTGGTTTATTATCAGCCTCAGGTAGACGATTGGAAAGATTTTAAAGAACTTACGGCACGTGTGGCTTTTTCGTTGACTCCAAAAGACGGAAAACAGGTTTTGGGTGTTGCTTCTTTAAAAGCGGAAACATTGGTAGACAAAGACAACCGAAGCGCTTTTATTAAAAATCTTCAGGTTACGGATATAAGATTTCCTGCTTTGGACGAAAAGAAAGTTCCGGAAATGGAAAAACTGTTTAAAGAAACGCTGCCTCAAAGCGGAGATCCGATTTCGGTAGATCGTATTCTGGCAGATTTAAGTCATACCAAAAGTCCGCCGAAAGGAATTGCGGTTAAAAATGATCCGCCTACGATTTTTTATAGTACCAATCCAGCAATTTTGCTTATTGTGCAGGGAGAACCGGTTTTGGTTCCTATTGATAAATCGGATATGCAATTTGTGGTGAATACCAACTGGGATGTGTTTTATGATAAAACAGGAAAAGATTATTATTTATTGGTTGATAATATCTGGCTGACTTCTAAAGATATTGCGGGTAAATGGACTAAAACGACCAAATTGCCTGTGGGGTTAAATAATCTGCCTTCGGGACAGAATTATGATGAGGTTAAAAAAATGATTCCGCCACCATCTTCGGGAACGGCTCCAGAGGTTTTCTACAGTAATAAACCTGCGGAATTGATTGCAGTAAATGGAAGTCCGAAATTCGTTAAAATTGATGGAACTAAATTAATTTACATTGATAATACAGAAAATGATGTTTTTGCGAATGAAGGAGACGGTCAGTATTATGTTTTGTTATCTGGAAGATGGTTTAAATCGAAAGCATTAACAGGGCCTTGGTCGTATGCAGGAAATAATCTGCCTGCTGATTTTGCTAAGATTCCGAAAGATTCTCCACGTGCGAATGTATTGTCGTCTGTGCCTGGAACTCAGGAAGCGAAAGATGCTGTGATGTTGGCTCAAGTTCCGACAACGGCTGTTTTGAAAAAATCGGATGCTGAAGCAAAAGTAAAAGTGACTTATGATGGTGGAACGGCTCAGTTTAAACCTATTGAGGGCACAAAAATGCAATATGCGAGCAATACGCAAGAGAAGATTATAAAAGTAGGCGATTTGTATTATTTATGTTTTCAGGCGGTTTGGTTTATGTCGACAAGTCCAAACGGGCCTTGGAAGACAGCCGATTCTGTTCCGAAAGAAATTTATACGATTCCGCCAAGTTCGCCGGTTTATAATGTGACGTATGTAACGCAAACCACGACTGATACCACGGTAGAAAGCAGTTCGACCGCGGGTTATTTGGGTGCCTTCATTATTGGCGCTACGTTTGGCGCTATCTTGACCTATGGAACAGGATGGTATTATCCGCCTTATATGTATTATGGCGGAATGTATCCCATCTACCGTCCGTGGCCTTATGCGTATGGAGGAGGAGCCGTTTACAATCCGTGGACTGGTGGTTATGCCGCAGGAAGACGCGTTTACGGACCTTATGGCGCTGCTGGAACTTCGGCTTGGTACAATCCTGCAACAGGAAGATACGGACGTTCTGCAAGTGTTCAAGGCTGGTACGGAGGTCGTACAGCTGCCAGCACTTATAATCCGTGGACAGGAAATTACGCCAGAACCAATCAAGGACATAATGCGTATGCACAATGGGGACATTCGGCTGCAACAAATGGAAATCAGTGGGCACAAACTGGACATATTACAACCCGACGCGGAACGGCCGTTGGTTATGAAACTTCTGGCGGAAATAAAGGTGTAATTACACATCGCAGAGGCGGAGGAACAACGATTCATACGAACAATAATGTATATGCAGGCCACGACGGACATGTCTATAAAAAAGATGCCAACGGAAACTGGAGCCATTATAACAATGGAAACGGTGGTTGGACAAAAGCAGGAACTTTGGGTGCGTCTAAAAAAGCAGGTGAAGGAATTCAAAATAGACCAAACCAAGGACCTGTCGGCAATGGAGCTGGAGAAAGAATTCAGCGTGACAAACCGAATCAGGGACTTGGCGCAAATGGGGCTGGAGAAAGAATTCAGCGCGATAACTTGCCAAAAGCCAATCAAAATCTAGGAGGTGAAACGCGAATAGGTGACGGCGGAATGCAGCGAGATAATTTCCCTAAAGCAGATCAAACGCTCGGACAGCCCAATAAACCGCTTGGAGAAGCAGGTCGTCCTGATATTACAAATGATTTAGACCGTTCTGCTTTTTCTAGAGATCGAGGTGAATCGCAAACCCGCAATTTCCAAAACTTCCAAAGAGAGGGTGGCGGTCGTCTAGGAGGCGGTGGCGGATTTAGAGGTGGCGGTGGCTTTAGAGGGAGAAGGTAAGAAGTCCAAAGAATAAAAGTTAGTTATAATTCAAAAATCAGGAATGGTAGAAATACTGTGCCTGATTTTTTTATTTTAACCGCAAAGCGCGCAAGGATTTTTGCTTATAGGGCTTTATAAAAAACGCAAAGAACGCAAAGCTGAGTGAATAAACTTTGCGTCTTAGCAACTTTGCGAGATTAAAAAAACCTTGCGAACCTTGCGTAAACCGTTGCGTGCTTTGCGGTAAAAAACATCCAGCATTTCACATCTCAAATTCCACAACGTACAGCCTGTCCGTTTCACCCTGAAGATTGTCCGTTTCAACTATTTTCTAATTTCGTAAGAAGGGTTATCGAAATACTTTTGACAAAGAAATTAACGAATAACACTAATTTAAAAATCAAAAAAAATGAAAACACTTCAGAGAAACAGACAGTCTTTTATACAAACAATCGCAGCGGGAACTTTTATGTTATTGGCATCAGCTTCTTTCGCACAAAACAAAGACAAACAAACTAAAAATGATGCGAGTTTAATTCGCCCTTATCATATCAGTGTTTCACAGGAAGCGATAACAGATCTTCGCAATCGAATCAATGCGACAAGATGGCCAGATCAAGAAACGGTTAGCGATCAATCACAAGGAGTAAAACTAAATCAGATTCAAGGTTTGGTAAAATATTGGGGAACGGATTATGATTGGCATAAAGCCGAAGACAAACTAAACGCTCTTCCTCAATTTGTAACAAACATCGACGGATTGGATATTCAATTTGTACATGTAAAATCGAAACACAAAAACGCAATGCCTCTGATTATTACTCACGGTTGGCCAGGTTCGGTTTTCGAACTTTTAAAAGTAGTTGGACCACTTACAGATCCGACTTCATATGGAGGAAAAGCAGAAGATGCTTTTGATTTAGTAATTCCGTCTATGCCAGGTTACGGTTTTTCTGAAAAACCAAAAGGAACAGGTTGGGGACCAGAGAAAATTGGAAACGCTTGGGATGTTTTAATGAAACGTTTAGGATATAAAAATTACGTTTCGCAAGGTGGTGACTGGGGTTCTGTAGTTGCAGATGCTATGGCGCGCCAAGCCCCAGATGGTTTGTTAGGAATTCACGTGAATATGCCTGCAACTGTTCCTGCTGATGTAGCTAAAGCTTTAAAAGATGGAGATCCAGCTCCTATAGGATTATCGGTTAAGGAAAAAGCGGCTTTTAATTCGCTAAATAAATTATATACAAAAGGTGGCGGTTATGCCGGAATGATGGTAACACGCCCACAAACTTTAGGTTACGGATTGACAGATTCTCCTGTTGGATTGGCTTCATTTTTCTTGGATAAATTCAATGAATGGACATTCAGTGGAGGAAATGCCGAAAAATCACTTACAAAAGACGAAATGTTAGACGATATTTCATTGTATTGGCTAACGAATACAGCTAATTCTTCAGCTCAATTGTATTGGGAAAATAACAATAACAACTTTAATGCTTTCGAACAAAAAACAGCTGATATTAAAATTCCAGTAGCAATTACTGTATTTCCAGGAGAGATTTATCAGGCACCAAAAAGCTGGGCTGAAAAAGCGTACAAAAACTTGTCTTACTATAATGAGGTAAACAAAGGCGGACATTTCGCTTCATGGGAAGAGCCACAAATTTTCACTGTCGAACTTCGCGATGCTTTCAGAAGTTTAAGAGGAAAACATTAATTAAGAACATAGAAAAAAATAAAAGTTGTTTCACGCAGATTCAATTTAAAAAATCTGCAAGATCAGCTCAAATCTTTTTGATCCCGATAGCTATCGGGAGCGTGAAATAATTGAAACATATATAAACTAAAAAATATAAAAAATCATGGAAACGAAAAAACAAAAAACATGGGTTGTAATCGCGATTATTATTTTAGGAATCATTGCTTTTCTAGTTCCGAATCAGCTTGCGGCACAAACAGGAGTAAAACGTACCGATTTGCAAAGACATGATCTAAGCACTCCTGGAAAAGAAATGGTTCAAGCAAGAATCGATTTTGCAGCACATTCAGCATTTGGAAACCACTATCACCCAGGAGAAGAAGTAATTTATGTCGTAGAAGGCACTTTAGAATATCAAGTAGAAGGCGAAAAACCGGTTACGCTAAAAGCAGGAGAAGTACTTTTTATTCCAGCAGGCGTAGTGCATTCAGCAAAAAATAATACGAATTCCAACGCAGCAGAATTGGCAACTTATATTGTAGAAAAAGGAAAACCAATCTTGACATTGAAAAAATAATTTCAAGTTTAATGTTTTGCCACGAAGGCGCAAAGTCGCTAAGCTTTATTTTATCACAAAGTCCACAAAGATTTTATTTTAAAAATGTTCTTAAAAAAAACTTAGTGTCTTAGTGCCTTTGTGGCAGAAAAGAAATCCTGTCCACTTCAACCCCAACTTTGTCCATTTCACCTTTTTTTACCTTTTAAAACAACCATTGTCGATATACCTTTGACAAAGAAATTAACTGATAATCAAAATAATAAAAAACAAATAATTATGAAAACGATTTTAAAAATAACAAACAACATTGCAGCTAAAATAGTTTTAATCGCAGTCCTTTTTGTGAATGCAAATTTAATTCAAGCACAAACTTCAACACAAAAAGCAATCGAAGTAAGCAGTTCGCTTGGAACTTTAAAACAAATCAATGCAGGTTTATTAAACGTAGGTTATACAGAAGCAGGACCTGCAAACGGAACACCAGTAATCTTACTTCACGGATGGCCTTATGATATTCACAGTTACAACGAAGTGGTTCCGCTTTTAGTAGCAAAAGGATATCACGTTTTTACGCCTTATTTAAGAGGATTTGGAACAACAACTTTTCTTTCTAAAGATACATTCAGAAACGGTCAGCAAGCAGCTTTAGCAAATGATATTATCGCTTTCATGGATGCACTTAAAATAGACAAAGCTGTAATTGGCGGTTTCGATTGGGGAGCGAGAACAGCAGTTGTAGTTTCAGCACTTTGGCCAGAACGCGTAAAAGGATTGGTTTCTGTAAGCGGTTATTTGGTAGTGAATTTAGAAGCAAATTTAAAACCGCTTCCTCCAACAGCTGAATTAGGATGGTGGTACCAATATTATTTCGCAACCGAAAGAGGAAAACAAGGTTACACACAAAACACTTACGATTTCAATAAATTAATCTGGAAAATCGCTTCTCCATTATGGAATTTCGACAAAGCAACTTACGATCAAACGGCTCAATCTTTTGACAATCCAGATCACGTTGCAATTGTGATTCACAATTACAGATGGAGACAATCTCTAGAATCAGGAGAATCTAAATACGATGCTTTGGAAAAACGTCTTTCAGCAAAACCAGAAATTAAAGTTCCAACGATTACAATAGGTAGTGATTTTGACGGCGCTTTCGCGGATGGAAAAGCTTACGCAAACAAATTCACAGGAAAATACGAACACAGAATTTTAAAAGGAATCGGACACAACGTTCCGCAAGAAGATCCAAAAGCATTTGCACAAGCGATAATTGATGTAGCGAACTTGAAATAAATTACAATAACAATATCAAAAATCAATAATAACAAACATTTCACTTTTTACAAATAACATTTTACACAGAAAAATCATGGAAACAAAAGTTTTATACACAGGAAAAACACATACAACAGGCGGTAGAGAAGGAGCTTCTCAAAGTTCAGACAAACAATTAAATATCAAACTAAGCGCACCGGGATCTTCACGTCCGGGAACAAATCCAGAGCAGTTATTTGCTGCAGGATGGTCGGCTTGTTTCATTGGAGCTTTAGGAATTGCGGCTTCAAGACAAGGAATCAAACTTCCTGCTGATACTGCAGTAGATGCTGAGGTTGATTTATGCGTAACGGAAGGAGAATATTCGCTTCAAGCGAGATTAAATATCAGCCTTCCAGGATTAGATACTGAAACTGCAGAGGCTTTGGCAGCACAAGCGCATCAGACTTGTCCGTATTCTAAAGCAACAAGAGGAAATATTTATGTTGAACTCAATATCCTTTAACAATTAGAAGTTATGAATTATGAGTTATAAGTTTTGATAAATTCAAGATGCACTCATAATTCATAGCTCATAAATTATAATTAAAAAAATGAAAATATTAGTAACTTTTACAATGCTGTTTTTCCTTAGCGCAAGCAGCATTTTTAGTCAAAACTCAGATAAAAAAGGTTTTGCACTTTTAGAATTGTATACTTCAGAAGGTTGTTCAAGTTGTCCGCCAGCTGACGAATTACTTGGAAAAATTCAGAATGAATATCAAGACAAGAATGTTTACGTACTGGCTTATCATGTCGATTATTGGGACAAACAAGGTTGGAAAGATATTTTTAGCAATGCCAGTTATACACAAAGACAATACGATTATGCGCAATTTTTAGGAAAAGAACCAATTTACACTCCACAAGTAATCATTAACGGGAAATCAGATTATATCGGTTCTCAAGAAACCAGTTTAAGAAACGGAATAAAATCGGCACTTTCTAAACCTTCTGCAATCGATTTGTCTTTAGATGCCAAACAGCAAAATGATAAATTGACACTGAATTACAATATTAACGGCAATTTTAAAAACAGTCATTTGCTAGTTGCAGTAGTTCAGAAATCGGCTAAAAGCAATGTGAAAAGAGGAGAGAATGCACATCGAGTTTTATCACATTACCAAATTGTACAGCGTTTGCAAACCATAGATTTGAAAGCAGCAAAAGGAAGTTCAATAATTACTCTGCCTAAGAATTTTAATTCACAAGACTTTGAAGTAGTTGGATTTGTTCAAGATATGAAATCGGGTGCTATTCTGGGAGTGAAACGTGCTTAAGTTTTTGTTTCGTACAGATTATTTATTTAAACACATAGAAACATAGATTGCTTTGCGGTTAAAGGCGTTTCACTTTTGCATAAAAGCACATAGCTGCTGTCTTAAGCTTTGTCAAAGTTTCAAACTTTGACAAAGCTTTTACGCAGTCTGACTATGTGTTAAAAACTAGTTTTTTTCTTTTATCTCATTTATAGTAGAATAAAGAAATCTATGTTTCTATGTGTTTGAAAAAAAATAAAAAATCTGCTCAATCTGCATAATCTGCGAGAGCAAAATCTAATTTAATTTTTTAAAAATAAACCTATCTTTGGCAGAGCAAGATCAAAAAACAAACCTAAATTATGGAAAAAGTTAAACGCTTTCAGGTTTCTCAAAAAGTCATTTGGGGAAGTTCTATCGCATTGGCGATTATGGCTTCGATACCTAAATTATTTGATGCCGAAACCACACCTGGTGATCTTATTATAAATTCTTCGATTACACTATTGTTCTCTCTTTTTATATGGTATTACAATATTTATAGTTTACCTAAATTTTCTTCACATCGCGCAAACAAAAGTCTGTTTAACTGGAAACTTTTGTTGAGTGTCGTAATGGGAATTCTATTGATGGTGATTCTGGTAATTGCACATCAAGAACTTTTTCAGGTATCCAAAATGGACGCGCCAATTATGTTCGAACTTCGTGGTGTTTTGATCAATCTTATTGTTTATATGTTTTTGCATTTGCTTTTTCAAAATTATCAAACGCAACAAATGGGAGTAGAATTGGAGCGTACAAAAGCAGTAAATCTAGGTGCTCAATACGAATTATTGAAACAGCAGGTTAATCCGCATTTTCTTTTTAATAGTTTGAATACCTTGAAATCGATGGTTGATATTCAAGATCCGCAGAGCTCTGATTTTATATTGAAATTATCTGATTTTTACCGATTTACATTAGAAAGCCGAAAAATGGATTTGATTCCGCTAAGTGAAGAACTTCAGATTTTAGATTCGTATGTTTATTTATTGAAAGCCCGTTTTGAAGACGGATTTGTTTTAGAAAATAAAGTAGATCAAAAACAATACGATTGTGCAATTCCGCCTTTTAGCTTGCAATTGCTAATCGAAAACTGCATAAAACACAATGTCGTTTCTTTAGATAAACCTTTGATTATTAAACTCTATACCGAAAATGAGTTTTTAGTAGTTGAAAATAAAATTCAGCTCAAAAGAGGAGCAGTGTCTACTGGTGTTGGTTTGGATAATATCAACCAGCGTTTTTTACACCTGATTCACAAAGAAATTGAAATTGATAAAGACGAAACCACTTTTAAAGTAAAAATACCACTGAATTATGAATATCATAATAATTGAAGATGAAGTAAAAACGGCTAAAGCACTTGGCCAGCTTATTCTGAGCATCAGACCTGATGTTCAGATTTTGTCTTATATACAAAGTATTGACGGAGCGGTTGATTATCTTATGGAAAACGATCAGCCCGATCTTATTTTTATGGATATTCAGCTAGCAGACGGACAATGTTTCGAGATTTTTAAGAATGTTGAGGTTGTGTCGCCTGTAATTTTCTGTACGGCTTTTGACGATTATGCGATCGAAGCTTTCAAGTCAAACGGAATTGATTATGTTCTAAAGCCGTTTTCAAGAGATAGTATTTCTCAAGCTTTGAAGAAAGCGGGAGAATTGAAAAACTTCTTCCAACGAAATAAAAAAGCAATGCCAGATTTCGAACTTTTATTAACTAGAAATGGCGAAAATAAAGGAAAAAGCAGTTTTTTGGTTTTCAAAAACAACAAATATCAAACGGTTTTAACGGAGAATATTGCGTTTTTTTTCATTAAAAACGAAACGCCAACGATTATGACTTTGGATAAAAATGAATATCCGTTAACGCAGTCTTTAGACGAAATTCATAAGCTTTTATCGCCAATTCAGTTTTTTAGAGTCAACCGACAATACTTGGTTAATTTTGCAGCGGTAAGAGAAGCAGAGCATTATTTTTCGCGTAAAATAATCGTAAAATTAAGTGTTCCGACAGAAGAAAAATTATTGGTCGGAAAAGAAAAAGCAACTGCATTTTTAAGCTGGTTAGAAAATAGATAAAACCAATTAATTTATCGTTTTCTGAGATAAACTAATTGGCTTGATTTTTATAGTCCTGGAAACATAAAACAGCTTATAAAAAACAAAGCTGAAAGTATAAAACAGAGAATTAGAATGATCTTTTTCATTTTGATTTGTATTAGAATAAGAAATAATAAAATGCCTAATATTAAAGTATTAGGCATTTTTATTTTGATGTAATTTTGTTTTAATTGATTTCTGATGGAGTATAAGTTGCTGTGTATAATTTTCTATACATTGCATACGTTACGCTTACCATTACGAAGGCGATTATAGCATCTGTTGCAGCGCCAAAACCTAAGACAGCGATTTTTGAAAAGAAAGCAAAGATGATGTCAAAAAATACTCCTGCGAAAACCCATTCTTTCAATCTCAATAATTTGTTCGGAATTAAAAGTGTAATGACACCAGCCAATTTAAAAACACCAAGTATGTAAATGAAATGCGCTGGATACCCCAATTGCTGTGTGATTCCCCAAACGATTGGATTGTTTGTTAATTCGAAGAAACCGCTTGCGCCAAACCATAAAGAAGTTAATACTGCGCCTGTCCAATAGATAATTTTTGTTGTTTTTGAGTTCATGATTTTGATATTTAAAGTTATTTAACGGTACAAATGTGCGTCGAAAGCCTTAAAAACGAAATCGAAAATATGGTGAAGCGGACAAACTTCGGGGTGAACTGGACAGTCTTTGAGTTGTGTTTTTTTATCGCAATCCCGATAGCTATCAGGAGCAAAGGTTTTTCTCTGGATTATGTTTTAAGTTCGCAAAGCTTTATAAACAAAACGATGTGAAATTCGCGGCTAAAAAAAATCTCTCGCAGATCTCGCAGATTCGGCAGATTTCTTTTCTAATTATCTGCTCAATCTGCCAAATCTGCGAGAGAAAAACTTTAAATCTTTTCTAGCAAAACAATCCCAAATTCGCGAAGTCGCGAAGAATTTAAAAACTCTGCGACTTTGTGACTTTGCGAGAAATTGGCATCATTCTAACTCACAAAGCTTTGCGAACTTAAAACATAATCCAGAGAAAAAAACTTAGCGTGCTTTGCGGTTAAAAAACTACAACAATGCAGATGTTTCAGTAATTAAAGCTTGCATCAACTCGCTTGTTTTACGGTATTTTAAATTGCTTGTGTTTTGTCCCGACCAAAAACTAATCATGTCGGTTCGTCCTTGAGCGAGTGCAGCGACTTTTAAAGGTGCAATTAATTTGGTTTGAAGCGGAAAAGGAAGTACTTCAGTTTCAAAAGGAACAGCGTCAGAGATTGTATTGCTGATCATTCGGCCCATTCTTCCTGTAAGCGATTTTGAAACTGTGGTTGGAACATTCGGATTCTTAAAGAGCATTTCTTTATGAACAGGAGCAGCGCCAGATTCATCGGTAACCATAAAAGCCGTTCCCAATTGTACGGCATCAGCGCCTAAGGTCATAGCAGCAGCGATTCCTTTTGCATCTATAATTCCGCCTGCAGCAATGATTGGCGTTTTAGTTTTTGCTTTTAATTGCTGAACTAAAGTGAATAATCCTGTAAAAGATTCTTGTGCTGGTTTTAGAAAAGAAGGTCTGTGTCCGCCAGCTTCAAATCCTGCTGCGATAATGACATCAACTTCGGCATCTTCTAGAGCAAGCGCTTCTTCTAATGTTGTGGCAGCGCCAATGGTTTTTATTCCGAGTTTACGGCTTTCTTGAAGAATTTCTTTTGACGGAATTCCGAAAATGAAACTAAAAACGGCTGGTTTTAATTCAAATAAAACTTCTACTTGCTTTTCAAATTTAGAAGGAATATTAGTAGATAAATCGGGAAGCGGAATTCCTAATTCATCGAAATAAGGTTTAAAATTCTGTTTGATCTTTTCCAGTTTTTCTGGAGGATAATTTAAAAGACTTTTGTCAACATCATTAACCCATAAATTGATATTGTAAGGTTTAGAAGTAGCAAGTTTAATTTCCTTTCCAGCTTCTCGAATTTCTTCTGGAGTAAGGGTATAAGCACCGTAACTGCCCAATCCGCCTGCATTGCTTACAGAAGCCAATAGAGCGGCAGTTGAAAAACCACCGCCCATCGGACCTTGTAAAATTGGATACTCAATACCTAGTAATTGTGTTATTTTGGTTGAATTCCACATTGTATTTATTTTACGTTTGTTAGTAATTTATTCACAATAACCCATTTTCCGTCAACAATGACAAGGCTTAGCTGATCATAATAATTGTACTCGAATATTGGAACCTGAACTTTCGCGACAGCGGTATTATTGATGATTTCTAAAGATAAGATTTTCATCTTGAATTCTTCTCCAAAGTCGTGTGGACTTTTACGATTTTTTACACCTTCAAGATATTGATCAATAGTTTTAAAATAAGGTGCACCGTTAATATCTCCTGATACAACTGCCTGCGGATGAAAAGCACTTTTCAATAAAGTAACATCACCGTTGTAAATTCCATTAAAATAATTCATGAGTACAGCCGTAATTAAAGCCACATTTGTGCCAAAATTTTCCATGATTTAAAGTTTTGAAGTTATCAAATGCTGTGTCCAGCAACGTGACCGCCATCTAAATTAATGATTTCGCCCGTTACAAAATTACTTTCAGCCAAATAAAGAGCTAATTGTGCGACATCGCTAGTTTCTCCAATACGTTTCAAAAGATGCAAACCGGCCAAACTATCTGCGTTATCTACACCCGTTTTAGCTTGAAGCGGACTTCTAATTATTCCTGGAGCAATCGCATTTACACGAATATTGTTTTTTCCGAATTCAGCGGCAAGCTGTCTCGTAAAAGCGTGAACACCGCCTTTGCTTGAAATTGGAGCAGTTGCAGGAAATCCGTCGATGGCGTGATCAACCAAAACAGTTCCGATATTAATGATTGATCCTTCACCTTGCTGTAACATTTGTTTTACTGCTGCTTGGCTTGTAAAATAAGTTCCTTTTAAATTAATGTTTAAAAAACGATCTAAGTCTTCTTCTTCAACATCTAAGAAAGATTGTGGCTGAAAAATCCCTGCATTGTTTATCAATACATCGACACTTCCAAAACGTTCTATAGCAGTTTGTACTAATTGCTTTCCTGTTGCAATACGGCTTACATCGCCATGCACCACTGCAAGTTGATTTGCATGTCCTAATTCTTTATAAGTAGCTTCAAGATTCTGCAAATTGGCAGAATTGATGACTACATTGTAGCCTTTTTCTAAAAATAATTGAGCTATTGATTTACCGATGCCTGTTGAGGCACCGGTTACTATAATTGTTTTCATTTGTTTCTGATTTTAAATTATTTCTTTTGAGCTGTAATGCCTTTTTCACGCAATACAGAAACCTGTTCGCCTGCAAATCCCCAATCGTCTAATTCTATTTCCTGAATGACAATATGTGTAAGGCTCGGATCTTTGTCTAAAACATCTGTTATTAATTGTGTAATGCCAGATATAAGCTGCTGTTTTTGTTCTCTTGTAACGCCTTCACGAGTTACTTCAATTTTTACGTATGGCATGATTTCTAGGTATTAAGCAAGTTTTGCTGTTAGGTTTACATCCAATTCAAATTCGTTGTAAATCAAAGTGTCTCCAAGATTGGTGAAGAAATTTCCAGAACGGAATTTCATATCATATTTGGTGCGGTCAATAATGATTTTGCCTGAAGCTTTCAAGTCGCTTTCGTTTCTTTTTACTTCTAAATTAAAACCAGTTGGATGCGTAATGCCTTTGATAGTTAGATTTCCTTCGATGAAATAATCTGAAGAAGATTGTTTAGAAACAGCTTTGATGTCTAAAGAAGCAGTTTTGAATTTGTCGATAGAAAAGAAATCATCAGAAGCCAAATGTCCTGCAAATTGCTGATTTGTTGCGGGATCGGTAACGTCAAGAATTACGATAGAAGTAGTGTCGATAACGACATTTCCACCAGTAAGTTCGTCATTAGAAAAAGTAAAATTACCTTCTTCAATATTAATTGTTCCATTGTGTTGTCCAGTAACTTTTTTTCCTATCCAGTTTACTTGACTTTCAGTATTCGAAATTTTAAAATTTTTAGTTTCCATTTTTTTGTATTTTAAATTGTTATTAATTTATAGTACAAAGTAATGGCGACATTCAAAATTGATTACGTGATGTAGATCACATTCGTCAATGCGGTTTAGAAGCGTTGTATAATCGGCTTAAAGTTTCTCTGGAAACGCCAAGATAAGCAGCGATTAAATGTTTTGGAACAGTATTGTATAAGGCAGGATAGAGCGAAAGCAATTCTTCGTATCTCGTTTTGGTGTCATTATTCATAAAAGAAAGCAGTCTTTTTTGAGAAGCGACATAACCGCGATTGGTTCTCCATCTGAAAAAATGTTCTACTTCGTGTATTTCACTACAAATCTTCTCTCGATCCTGATTGGAAAGCGATAGAATTTCAACATCCGAAACACAATCTACATTAATAGTAGCTTTGGTTTTGTTGTAAAGAGCCGCATAATCAGATGCCCACCAAGTTGGCATGGCAAATTGCAGAATGTACATTTTTACTTCGTCATTGACATAAAAAGTTTTTAAACAACCCGAAATAACAAAATACTCCTTGTCAACATCCTGGCCTTCACTAATAATGGTTTGCCCTTTCTTAAAAGTTTCTGTTTTAAAATGCGAAAAGAAATAATCGAACTGTTCATCAGTTAAGGAAACAATTTTAGAAACATGTTCTTTTAAAAGATTTTTGGCATCCATCGCAGCAGTTTTAATAACAGTAAAAGTAATAAATATTAAAACGGTCAGAGCCGATTATTTTCTGATGGTTTTTAAAGTAAGAAACAAAAAAGGAAAGCTTGTTTTTTCAGAAATGAAATTTTACGGTTGAGTCGTTAAAAATGATTATTCGGTTATATAAAAAAATATTGAAGCCTTTATTTGAGCAATTTTGCTGGAAAGCTTAATTATATATTATGAATTCACCTCTTACTATAATCGTCGCAACAAATTTTTCAGCCATCGCCACTAATGCTGTTAATTATGCAGCCGGACTTGCAAAAGCTACGGGCGCAAAATTGGTTTTATTTAATTCATTTTCATTGAGTGTGCACAGCGCAAACTCGCATATCACTGCAGATGCCATGCAGAAACAAATTGAAAAAGCAATTTCGAGACTAGAAAATTTAGCCACAGAAATTGCCGATTCGTTTAAAATTGAAACATCAGCAATTTGTACTTATTCTTTCTTGGAAGATGAACTTCCGAAAATTATCAAGGAAACAAACGCAGACGTTGTGGTAATGGGAATGGCAGAACGTTCTTTTGAACAAGAATTACTAGGAAATTCAACCACAACAGCAATCAAGAATCTTCAAATTCCAGTTTTAGCAGTTCCTGAAAATGCACGTTTCATAAACATTAAAAAAGTATTATACGCTTGCGACAGTTTGAGTTTTTCGGCTATTAAAAGATTCAGCTGGATTAAAAATGCTTTGGGAGATTTTGGAGCAGAAATCGAGTTTTTCAGCGTAGACGAAAAATTAGACGATTTAAAAGAAGAACAGCACAGAGTTTTAATGAATTCGAATATTGAAAAAGAATTTGAAGACGTAAAATATCTATATAAAACCGTAAGATCGAATGCGGTTATTAACGAAATTAAGAAGGAAATTAAGAATTATGAGGCTGATTTGCTGATAATGGTGCCTCAAAAATACGGTTTTTGGGATTCTTTGGTTCACAGAAGCAAAACTAGGATTCTTGCAGCAGGACTTGAAATTCCATTATTGTCGTTTCCGAATTATTAAAGATTGATTTGATTTAAAAATAATGATATAAAAATTACAAGGTTTTTTTGAAGAAATTTTATCAAAATAAATTTTAACAGATTTTTTTTGATTTTAGGGATTCTATAATTTTTAGTGCTGGTTGTCTAATATCAAAATTATATTTTAACATTTCAGGCAGTTTTGTTAATTATTCTTAATTGTCTGCTAGTTTCAGATTTTTTTAAATTAATTTTGTAGCACTCTAAAAACTTAAATGCAAATAGGTTTTTTTATCAGTATGGCAACAGCTATAATTGGGGATTATCTACAAACTGAAACAGCATTGTATGATTTTAAAAATAAAATAAATTAAAGATTGTATACCAAGTAATACCGAGAGAACACTTGGTGTATATTTTTAATTTATTTTGATTGGATTTTGTATAGTGTTTTTGGTTTGTTCAGGTTTTAAAAACAATATTTCTCAGAAAAGTTATTGTTATCAGATTTAATCGGCTTTTAAGGAATACAATTAGGTTTCCTAAATCAGTTTTAAACGCTGTAAAAAGAAGGGAAAAGTAGTAAGCATTGGGTTCTAAGAGTACAAAGCTTAAAAAAACAAAAAACAATGAGCGCAGTAATTACAGCTATAGGTGGTTTCGTACCATCATCAATTCTGACCAATAAAAAGATTTCAGAAACAGTTGATACATCGGAGGAATGGATCATAAAAAGAACTGGAATTAGAGAACGTAGAATCGCAGACGACGACACAGCAACATCTGATCTTGCCGCAGCAGCGATCGAAAATCTTTTCGAAAATTATAATGTAGATCGCAATGAGATTGAGGCTTTGCTTGTAGCAACAGCAACTCCAGATCACATTTTAGCACCAACAGCAAGTATTGTTTGCGATAAAAGCGGACTTACAAATGCTTTTGGAATTGACATGAATGCAGCTTGCAGCGGATTTTTATATGCGCTAGAAATGGGTGCAAACATGATCGAAAGCGGACGTTATAAGAAGTTAATTATCGTTGGAGCAGATAAAATGAGCTCTATCGTAGATTATGAAGACCGTAATACTTGTATTCTTTTCGGAGATGGAGCAGGAGCAGTTTTGTTAGAAAAGTCTGAATCTGAGTACGGTTTAATGAAAACGATTTTGAAAACAGACGGAAGCGGAGTTTCTTCTTTGGCTGTACCAGCTGGAGGTTCTAGAAATCCAACTTCTATGCAAAGTCTTTTACACAGAACACATTATTTAAAACAAGATGGAGCTTTTGTATTTAAAAGAGCCGTTGCAGCAATGAGCCAAGTTTCTCAAGATGCTTTGGTGAAAAATGATTTAGAAGCAACTCAAATTGACTGGGTTGTGCCACATCAAGCTAATTTGAGAATTATTAATGCTGTGGGCGAAAGCTTAAATGTTGATTCAGATAAAGTTAAAGTGAATATTGATCGTTACGGAAATACAACATCTGCAACAGTTCCGTTGTGTTTATGGGATTTCAAAGACGATTTTAAAGAAGGACAAAATGTATTGATCACTACTTTTGGTGCAGGATTTTCTTGGGGCGCAACGTGCTTGAAATGGGGCGTTATGCGTGAGAAAAATCCAGTTGCTACTATAAAAGTAGACAACAAAGAAGAAGGTGTTCTTGTTGAACACTAATAAGATAGGATTTTTCAATTTTTACAGTTGAGGGAATAAATGGGTAGAAAGAACCAAAATAAAAAAACAGGCAAGAATTTTTTCTATAAATATTACAGGGTTATAGTAATTCCAGCCGTTTTTTTGGTTTATCTTTCTTCGTATTATTTTCTAAATCCATACCGAAATTTTGAAGAGGAAGGTTTGCTCGATTTAGATCAGACCTTCGATATCTTCATTATTTTGCTTTACTGCGCCATCCTTACAGAACTAACTTTGTTTGTTGGCCGAAAATTAAATTACTACATCAGTTGGGAACAAAATCCCGCTTTTAGAGCGATAGCACAATTTATTTGTCTTATCGCAGGAAATATACTTTTAAACTACTTTTTTTCTTGCCTTTGGGATTATTTATATCCTTGTACAGCTTTAGAAGAAAATGATTTAGTTACGATTTGGCAGTCTAAAATTATGGCAGCGATTATTTCGCTTTTCATTAGTGCCATTCACACAGGAATATTTCTTTTGAACAGATGGCGTCTAAATGCTATAGAAACAGCGGAATTAAAGATAAAAGCATCAGAACTTCAAGAAGCGGTAACACGTTCAAAATTGGAGTCTCTTAAAATGCAGTTAGATCCGCATTTTGTATTTAATAATTTCAGCACCTTGACAGAGCTGATTTATGACGATCAGAAAGAAGCGGCTTCGTTTTTAGAAAATATAACGAGAGTATATCGTTATATGATTTCAAACTCAAATAAAGATACCATTACAGTAAAAGAGGAAATCGAATTCCTGAATGCTTATTTTTATTTATTGAAGAAAAGATTGGGCGAAAAAATCGATTTGCAAATTGAGGTTGATGCTGTTTCGCTGGCACTTCATTTACCGCCTTTAACGTTGCAGTTATTGGTAGAAAATGCTGTAAAACATAATATGGCAACTTTAGCCAATCCGCTTACAATTACTGTTTTCTCTGATTCTGGAGATATTATTGTTCGAAATAATTTGCAGCGAACGGCTGGAAAAAGTTTGGTTTCAACTGGAATCGGAAATAAAAATATTGAATTTCGTTATAAAATTTTATCTGAAAGAATGCCAACTTTTAGCGAATCAAACGGCTATTATGAAGTGCGTTTGCCATTAATTTAAGAGTTATGAAAATTTTAATTGTAGAAGATGAAAGTATTAACGCCAGCAGACTAAAAAGACTGCTGGAAGAACTAGAACCCAATTGCGAAATTTTAGGCATTATTGACACGGTTGTAGATACTGTGGCGTGGCTAAAATCAAATCCATGTCCAGATTTGATTACGATGGACATACGTTTAGCCGACGGATTGAGTTTTGCTATTTTTGATGAAATCAATATTACTTGTCCTGTAATTTTCACCACAGCGTATGACGAATATGCCATTCGTGCTTTTAAGGTAAACAGCATCGATTATTTGATGAAACCAATTCAAAAAAATGAGTTGGAATTTGCCTTAACAAAATTCAAATCCCTAAATAAAAACGAATCTAGCGTAACCAATATCGCAGGAATTTTAAAAGAACTGATTGAAAAACCAGTTTTCAGAATGCGCTTTTTAGTCACGTATCGCGACGGTTACAAAAGCGTAGACGTTTCAGATATTGACTTTATATATTCTGAGTTTAAAACCAGCAATTTGTTTCTTAAATCTGGTGTTATTATCTCTATTCCGCAAACTATGGAAGAATTGGAACAGGAATTAGATCCGAATCTCTTTTTTCGCGCTAATCGCCAGTTTTTCATTCGTGCGGAAAGCATCAAATCTATTGCGAACTACTTCAACGCAAAACTAAAAATCCAACTTAAACTCGATCCCGAACGCGAGGTGATCATCAGCAGAGAAAAAACACCTTTCTTTAAGCAGTGGATGGATAGATAAATTTAAGTTGCTAAGGTTCTGAGATGCTAAGATTCTAAGTTTTTTTTTCGCCACGAATTCACGAATTTTTTTCTACGAAGACGCGAAGTTTTTTTGCTACAAATTCCACAAATTTCCGCTAATTTTTTCTTGTATTTACTCTCATTTTTGTCATTTCGACGGAGGAGAAATCTCCGCAAGTAGCTCCGCAATCTATAGCCAATCTTTGTAGAGTTTCTTGCGAGATTTGCTTCGCGTATTCGCTATCGCTCGGGTCTCGTTCCTCGAAATGACAAACGTTGGGTTTTATCATCTTCGCACTAAAAATTCGAGAAATTACCTCGCCAGTATTCCACACAATAATTTTAATTAGAGAAAATTCGTGAATTCGTGGCAAAAAAAAAACTTCGCGTCTCAGTGTCTTTGCGAGATTCATTCATAATAATTTTATAAAAAAAACTTAGTGCCTTAGAGCCTTTGTGGCAATAGCAAAACCCATCCGTTTCAGTATCAAAAAATGTCGTTTGGGTAACTTTCTTCCCTAAAAAAGCTGTTTTCCGCTGTTATTTTGCGCCCAAATTTGAGGTAATTCATTTAAAAATGAAAAGTAAAATGACAAAACAGTTTTTTAAAAATAATAAAGCAATTGGCAGAATTGCAATTTTATTGATAACCATTTCTCTTGCTTCATGCGGGAAAAGCGGAGATGCACAAATGGCTCCTCCAAAGCCAGAGGTTGACTTTCTTCAGACCAATTCGGCTACAGGAGAAGTAGAAAAGAAATATCCAGGAACAGTCGAAGGTGCTGTAAATGTTGATATAAAAGCACAAGTTTCAGGTTATCTGGAAGCAATTTATGTTAAAGAAGGAGATTATGTAAACAAAGGACAATCTCTTTTTAAAATTAAAGGTGACGTTTACGCTGAGCAAGTAAACAACAGCCGTGCAGCTTATAAAAGCGCTTTAGCAAATCAAGCGAATGCGAAACTGGAAGTCGAGAAAATCAAACCTTTGGTAGAAGGAAAAGTTTTCTCAGACATGCAGTTAAAAACGGCACAAGCCAATTACGAAGCAGCAACTGCACAAGTAGCACAGGCTAAAGCCGCTTTAGGATCGTCTCAGATTAATGCCGATTTCTCTTTGATTAAAGCTCCTGTAAGCGGCTATATTAGCCGTATTCCAAACCGAGTTGGAAATTTAGTAACGCCAACAGATGCTGTTCCGTTGACCGTTTTATCTGAAATCAATAATGTCTTTGTTTATTTTTCATTGACAGAAGCAGATTATTTAGCTTTTTCGAAAGATGCTAAAAATAATCAGACCGTAAGTTTAATTATGGCTGATGATAGCGAATACGATCAAAAAGGAAAACTGGAAGTTGCGAGTGGAAACATCGATCGTTCAACAGGAACAATTGCATTAAAAGCCATTTTTCCAAATCCGAAAAAGCAATTGCGTGCAGGAGGTTCTGCGAGAATTGTGTTGAACAAAAGTTTATCATCTGTGATTACAGTTCCGATGGCGAGTGTAAAAGATATTCAAGATAAATTCTTTGTTTTTATTTTAAAAGAAGGAAACAAAGTAGCCATGGTTCCAATTGAAATTGCAGGAAGTGCAGGAGTAGATTATTTCGTAAAATCTGGATTAAAAGCTGGAGACAAAGTAGCATTGAATTCTATCGATGTACTTTATGATGGAATGGAAGTAGTTCCAAAAATCGCTGCTAAAAACGCAAGCAGTAAATAATTTTTCATTTAATAAAATAACATTTCCATGTTAAAGAAAATAATAGACAGGCCAGTATTGGCCACAGTTATCTCTATTGTACTGGTTATACTGGGGATTATAGGTCTTACGAGATTATCTGTAACGCGATTCCCAGATATTTCACCGCCAACAGTTATGGTGAGCGGTTCGTACCCTGGAGGAAATAGTGAAACCGTTATTCGTTCGGTAGTAACGCCTCTAGAAGAGCAGATTAACGGAGTTGAGAACATGCAGTACATCAAATCGACTGCAAGTAATGACGGATCTTTCTCTATTAGTGTAATTTTTAAGCAAGGAGTAGATCCAGATCAGGCTGCGGTAAACGTTCAGAATAGAGTACAGCAAGCAACTCCAAAATTGCCTCAAGAAGTTATCCGAATGGGATTAACGACTTCGAAACAGCAAAATAGTATGATTGTTATTTTCAACTTGTATACAGATGATAATAGCAAATATGACGAATTGTTTTTGCAGAATTACGCGAATATCAATTTAGTGCCTCAAATGAAACGTGTTCCAGGTGTTGGACAAGTTCAAATTTTTGGTCAGAAAGATTATTCGATGCGTGTTTGGTTGGATCCTCGTAAAATGGCAAATGCAGGTTTAGTGCCTTCAGATGTGACTCAGGCTATTGCAGAGCAAAGTTTAGAATCGGCTCCAGGTAAATTGGGGGAAGAATCGAAAGCAGCTTTAGAATATGTAATCCGTTACAAAGGAAAAAAGAACAAGCCAGAACAGTATGAAAATATTGTCGTTAAAAATATTGGCAGTAATGTTTTAAGATTGAAAGATGTTGCGCGAGTTGAATTTGGTTCTATTTCGTATAGCGGTGATAACAAATCAAACAGTAAAAATGCCGTTACAATGGCGATTTTACAAACTTCGGGTTCAAACGCTAACGACATCGAAATCGGAATTAATAAAGAAGTAGAACGTTTGTCTAAATCTTTCCCTCCAGGTATTAAATACGTAAACGTAATGAGTACCAAAGAAAGATTGGATGAAGCAACAGGTCAGGTAAAATCGACTTTGTTTGAAGCTTTTATTCTGGTATTTATCGTAGTATTTATTTTCCTTCAGGACATTCGCTCGACGATTATTCCAGCGATTGCAGTACCTGTAGCGATTGTAGGAACGTTTTTCTTCCTTCTAGTTTTCGGATTTACGATTAATATCTTGACGCTTTTTGCCTTGGTATTAGCGATCGGAATTGTGGTAGATGATGCGATTGTCGTTGTCGAAGCCGTTCACAGTAAAATGGAAGAAGACGAAGAAATTTCGGCTAAAGATGCGACTCACGGAGCGATGGCAGAAATCACAGGAGCGGTAATTTCGATTACTTTGGTAATGTCTGCCGTATTTATTCCGATTGGATTTATGACGGGATCTTCAGGGATTTTCTACAAACAATTTGCTTATACATTGGCAATTGCGATTATAATTTCTGCTGTAAATGCCTTGACGCTTACACCTGCATTATGTGCGCTTTTGCTAAAGAATCACGGTGCTAAACATGGTGATCATGAACATAAAACGAGTTTTAAAGATCGTTTTTTCGTTGGATTTAATTCAAGTTTCGACAATTTAACGGGGAGATATATTAAAGGAGTTCGTTTTTTAATTGGAAAAAAATGGATTGCTGCTGGTTTAGTAACTGGAATTACGGCAATTGCGGTTTACATGATGATGTCAACTCCAAAAAGTTTCGTTCCTCTAGAAGATGACGGTTTCATGGTGTACAGTTTATCTATGCCTCCAGGAACAGCGTTGGATCGTACAACTGCAGTGGTGGAGAGAATGGAGAAAATATTAGAAACAGAAAAAGCTATTGATGTTAATACGAGTATTACAGGATTTAACATTTTGAGTAATAGTGCCAGTACAGCTTACGGTTTAGGATTTATCAAACTAAAACCTAAAAAAGAAAGAGGTGAAGTTAAGGATATTGATGAAATTTTGAATAGCGTTACAGCCAAATTATCGACAATTAAAGAAGGTCAGGTTATGGTTTTCAGAATGCCTCCAGTTGAAGGATTTGGGGTAACAAGTGGTGCTGAGATTGTGTTGCAGGATAGAATGGCAAGAGATCCAGAAACTTTAAAAAAGATGTCTGATAAAGTGATTGCTCAAATTATGCAGCAGCCAGGTGTTCAATACGCTTATACGACTTTTAGAGCCGATTATCCGCAATTGGAATTGGAAGTTGATGAAGACAAAGCGCGTCAAATGGGAGTGAATATCAAGGAACTTTTAGGAAATATCCAGACGTATTTTGCAGGAGATCAATCTTCAGATTTTACCCGATTTGGTAAGTTTTACAGAGTGAATGTAAAAGCTGATGGTATTTTTAGAATGGATGAAGATGCATTTAATGAAATTTTCGTGAGAAATGCTGATATGCAAATGGTTCCAGTAAAATCTATCGTGAAATTCCATAAAGTGTATGGTCCAGAATCGGTGAATCGTTACAATCTTTATAATTCGGTAAATATTACTGCGATGGCTTTGCCAGGCTATAGTAACGGACAAATTATGGGTAATCTAGAGCAAGTTTTAGATAAACTTCCATCTGATTACAGTTACGAATGGACAGGTTTAAGTTTGGAAGAAAAAGCAGGAGGTAGTCAAACCGTTGCCATTTTCGGATTGTGTTTATTGTTTGTATTCTTCTTATTGGCAGCACAATACGAAAGTTATTTATTGCCACTTGCGGTATTGCTTTCAATCCCAACAGGAATTTTAGGAGCTTTCGCCGGAATTAAAGCAGTTGGTTTAGACAACAATATTTACGTTCAGGTTGGATTAATCATGCTGGTCGGACTTCTCGCGAAAAACGCCATTTTGATTGTAGAATTTGCTCTACAAAGACGTTTGGCAGGGTTAACAATAATCGATGCCGCAATTGAAGGATCAAGATCAAGGTTACGACCAATTATCATGACTTCGTTAGCTTTTATTGTAGGTATGATTCCGTTGATGTTTGCTTCTGGAGGAACTGCAGTTGGAAACCGATCAATTAGTGTCAGCGCCGCAGTAGGAATGTTTAGCGGTGTTATTCTAGGAATTTTTGTGATTCCGTTGCTTTTCATTGTATTCCAATATTTACAGGAAAAAGTATCAAGGAAAAAAATCGCAACTTAAGTTCAAACGATAAAAGAATAAGAATGAAAACACTATATAAAATCGGAATGGTTTTACTTACCGGAGCGGTCATGACATCGTGCGTGGTAGGGAAAAAATATTCTCGTACAGATTTACAAGCTCCAGAAAAATTCCGCGAAGAAGTCGCGGTTACTGGAGACACGGTTTTGCTTCCGTGGAAAAACTATTATAAAGATCCTTTATTGGTTGCTTTGATTGAAAAAGCTTTAGTCAAAAATAATGAAGTGATCATTGCTATGAAAAGCATGGAACAGCTCGACCTCAGTTATAAACAAGCCAAATTATCGTTATTACCCACACTAGATTTCGATGCTGGAGCGAGCCGTTCTTACCCTTCTAAAAATTCCCTAAACGGATCTTTAAGCCAACAATTTATTGGTAAAGATTACATGGATGATTACAGTGCGAATCTGCGTCTTTCTTGGGAAGTTGATATTTGGGGAAAAGCAGCCATGCAGAAAAGAGACGCTAAAGCAACTTATTTTGCTCAAAAAGAGAATGTTTCAGCCTTAAAAACTCGAATTATTGTTCAAGTGGCGCAAGCTTATTATAATCTTTTAGGTTTAGACGAACAGCTGAAAATTGCAGAGAAAAACATCGAATTGAGCACTAATACTTTGAGCATGATGGAATTGCAATACAAATCAGGTTCGATTAGTTCGTTGGCAGTAAATCAAACAGAAGCTCAGAAGAAAACGGCAGAATTGTTAGTGCCTTTAGCGAAAGCGAATATTGCGGTTCAAGAAAATGCTTTGCAGATTTTATGCGGAGAATATCCAGATAAGATTGAAAGAGCAGGAAATATCGATGCAGCAGAAGTTTCGGTACTTTTTCCATCAGGAATTCCGGCCTCACTTTTAAGCAGACGACCAGATGTAAAAGCTAGTGAATATGCGGTTATGTCTGCTAACGCTAAAACTGGATTGGCAAAAGCTACGATGTATCCGACGTTAAGTTTGAGCCCGTCAATTGGAGTAAATTCTTTTGAATTTGAAAACTGGTTCGATTTTCCAGGTTCGGTTACTAAAACAATCGCAGCCAATTTGGCACAGCCAATTTTTAGAAAAAAAGCATTGCGAACAGCTTATGAAGTGGCGGTTTTAGAACAAGAAAAAGCAGTTGTACAATTCAAACAGTCTTTCATAACTGCAGTTGGCGAAGTTAACGATGCCATGTCGAGATTAAAATATGCTGACGAACGTATCATTTTAGCAAAAGATAAAGCGGAATCGTTAGACAAAGCGACTTCAGATGCTGGTTTGCTTTACAAAAGCGGAATGGCAAATTATCTTGAAGTAATTGCAGCTCAGAACAGTTCGCTTCAAAACGAATTGGATCTGGTAACAATAAAACTCGAAAAACTGAATGCAGCAATTAACCTGTACCGTGCTTTAGGAGGCGGAGTAGAGTAGTACTTAATTTTTTTAATTCACCATTTCTGTAAGCAATTATGGAGATGGTGAATTTTCTTTTGAATTGATTTATGGACAAAATTACTTTTACCCGATCAGAACTTTATACTTTGGTTTGGAAATTTCCAATTCCGCAGATTGCAAAACATTATGAAGTTTCTAGTATGGGAATTAAAAACGCTTGCGAAAAAATGAATATTCCGCTTCCAAAAAGCAGATATTGGATTGGACCAGCCTATAAGAGGAATAATGTTCCTCAATTGCCGCCTGATTTTAAAGGAAATAATGAGATTGTCATTTTGAAAAAAACGTACGAAATGCAACTTAGAGTTCCTTCAAAATCTACGCCTTTATTGGATTTGGCTCAAAGTATAAAAAACGATGTTCATGCTCCGTTGACCATTAGCGATAAGCTAGAAAATCCGCTTGAGATTATTTTGGCAACAAAGCAATATTGGGAAAATAAAATTTTAAATAAAGATATTCAGCCAGATGTGCTTGAGATTCTTAATCTAAATGTTTCTGAAGAAAGTAGAAACCGGGCTCTACTGTTTATGAATACTTTTATCAAACTCATTCAATATCGCGGACATGAATTTAGAAAAGGTCTTGACGGTTTGGAAACTATTGTTTTTAAAAACGATAATGAAATAAAAATCGATTTAAGAGAAGCACAGAAAAGAGTAACCAAAAGCGGCTTAAGAGAAACTTCTGGTTACATTTTTACTGGTGATTTTATTTTTAGAATTTCAAGAGGATCCAATAAAAGAGAGTGGCGCGACGGAAAGATTTCTTTAGAAAATAATCTAGCATTAATTATGGCAAAAATAGAATTAATGGCTGCCGAAGACTAGTTTTTTATCTAAAATCCTTTTTGAAAACTAATTGAAAATTAAGCCCATTTTCATTTTTAATGGCTAAATTTCCTTCGAGCGTATTGCTTAAACCATTTATAAGCGTCATTCCGAACGAATTACTGTTTTGCAATTCTTCGATATCGGGTATTCCAATTCCATTGTCAGAAACCTCGAGCATATAGCAATTTTCGCTTACTTCAGATAAAGAAAGGCGAATGATGCAATTTGAATTTTCCTTAAAAGCGTATTTTATCGAATTGGTTATGATTTCGTTAGTAATTAATCCGACGGCAATTGCTTGAGAAATATCCAATTCTATTGAAGCAATTTTAACTTCAAAATGAATGTGTTCTGCATTGAAAGATTCTTTTAAATATTCGACCAATTCATTGCAATAATCAGGCATATTGATCATCGAAACATTATCTTCCTGATACAATCTCTGATGAATCAGCGACATAGCATAAATTCTGTTTTGACTATTTTTAATGGTAGAAATAGCCAAATCATCTTTCAAATAAGAAGATTGTGAGTTCAAAAGACTAATTACAGTTTGAAGATTGTTTTTTACCCGATGGTGAATTTCCTTCAAAAGCCATTCTTTTTCTTCAACCAAACGTTCCAATTTTACATTTTTAAGCTTAATTTCTTTTTCTTTTAATTGCAATCGGCTAGTGCTTCGTTGTTTAATTTTAGCTCTGTTGTATAATAAAATAATGATAATCAGCAATAAAAATAAACTGCTTACAGAAATGATGTTTAAAAGTTTTGATGAATGCAATTCACGTTTCTGAAGATCGGTTTGCTGCTTTAAAGATTTTATATTCTGTACTTTAGCACTAGTTTCAAATCTGAATTTCAAATTTTCATAATCACGGTTTTTACTAATGTTATCCATCGAATCCTGAATTCGATTATAAATCTCCATATGCTTCATAGCAGAAAGGTAATTTCCGTTTAGCGAATCAATTTTAGATAAAGCAAGTTCTAAATTGTGACGGCTGTAACCTTCTGTACTACTAGCTTTTGAGATAATTCGATCTGTAATTTCTTTTGCTTTTTGCGGTTTATTAATTTTGACATAAAACAAAGCCATAATCGAGTAGCAGTCTGCAATATCTTTGATTGTTTCTGCTGAATTTAATCTTTCTGCAAAAAATTCAAGTTTTTTATAACTGGCTTCGGCTTCTTTCAATTTTCCTAACTCTTCATAACAGCGCGCCTTAAGCTGATTTAGAATCATATTGTCCAAATCGTTTTTTGGCGGATATTTTTTAGAGTTGTTTTCCAGATATTTTAAAGCTTCAGAGTATTTCGAATTATCCATTAATGCGCGTAAAGCGCCAAAAAAACTTTTATACCAAGTTCCAGCATTAAGTTCCCTCTGATTGTACTCAATTCCCTTCTGATAATATTTAATAGCCTCGTTATAATAGCCTGTGCTGTTGTAAACGTTGCCGAGACGTATGTAAAAGCTGTCTGCAAAAGCATAATCTTTCGTTTTCTCCATCGAACTAACGCTTTCCAAGGCATAATAAAGAGCATCTTTATAATTGTTGTGGAATAATTCGATATACGAAATGGTCGTTTCTGTATACTGTGTGTATAGAAAACCATTTTTTTTCTGAAGATTAAGGCTTGTAAATAATTCTTCTTTCGCCAATTTCATTTTGCCAGTCCAAAAATGCACTGGAATTATTTTCATGTAGGTTTCGATCTCTTTTTCTTTGTTGCCTAATTTTTTATAAATAGCCAAAGCTTCGGCAAGAATAACTGCTTTTTCCTTATTGCTGTCGGGCATAAATGTGCCTTGATTGTCAATAGCTTCAGCTAGTATTTTTTCATTTTCTGTTTTTCTTGCTGCAGTAACCAGTTGCGAAAAAATAGTGCTGCTCAACTGCGGTTTATCTGCTTGGTAATAGTATTTGGCAAGAAGATATTTAGATTGAAAATACCACTTTTGAATTTTGGATTTTTCTGCCAGTTTTTGAGCTTTATTAATATACAAAAGCGCATTTTTGAGATCGTCTTTTTTAGCACCAGCTTTAAAAAGATAAAAACTTGCAATTTGCAACGACAACTTAATTTGGTCAACTATACTTAATCTCGGCAATAGTAATTCTGCTCCGCGAACGTAATTATTGGTAATTAAATTATTCCCCGGAAAGTTAGATCCGTCATTAAAACCTTCGTCGTTGGCAAGCGTGTATGGAAGTTTGTGCGATTTGCAAGCCAAAATCATTGCACTATCGATGTCTATAGATCCTTGGTTAACATTTCGAAGATAAATAGCCACGTTATGCAGCATCAATCTATCTTTCTGAAGCTTAAGTTTATCGGTTTCATTTTGGCAAAAAGAGGGTGTGGTAAAGAAAGTTAGTAAAAGTAAGAAAATTACTTTTTTCATGTTTAGGAGTGTTTGGAAGCGTAAAACTAAGAGTTTTAAAAGTGTTTAGAAAACATTTTTGGGCATATTTTTTTGCTTCAAAAAAAGAATTATGTGATGAAATGATATAAAAAAAAGCGCTCTGAAATTCAAATCGCTTTTTTATAGTATGTGCTTGGGTAAGTTTGTGGTAATTGTTTTTCCATTAAGACAATTTTCTAAAAACTGCTGTAATAGCTATTAATTAGTACTTTAGATTTGTATTTTTAGAAATAAAATCGATTGCTAATTTTGCTTTTTCGGCTTTTGTCAGTAACAGAATCTTTTTTGTATTAATTTTTTCTTCGTCAACCATAAATATTGTGAAACTAGTTTCTGAGAGATTTAAATCTGGTTCCCAATGATGAAAATCTTTAATATTATTTGAATAGGCATAATTTGTTGAAAGTTTTCCACTCAATAAAGAAAGTTCTTGAAAATTTGAAGTTTCAATAAGATTTTTTCTCAATACAAATCCAAACAAAAAAACAGCGGCATAAAGTTTTTCATTGTATATTATCAACCCTTTCTTAAGGGACAAAATTGCAATGAATATTATAATCAAAAAAAACAAAATCAATTCAAGAATGTAATAAGATTTATAAGCAAGAGAGTTAAGCATACCAAACAATACCATCAAAGTAATAAAAGTCAAAATGATCAAATTCTGAAACTGTCTAAAATCCAATTTTTTTTCTAATATTATTTTCATTTATAATCTTATTATATGATGAATTATAAAAAAAGCCACATAAAATTTAGGCAGCTTTTTTAAAATGTTATGTTTGAGAAGTCAGTATCACTTTTTACTGCTCTGAAATTTCTTTTAATTTGTCCATCGCTTTTGGATAAGTAATGTTGAAATAATCCAAATATTCATCAATAGTATCCATTTCTACGGTTACGGTTGTAACGCCGTTCTTTTCTTCGAAGGTGTAATTTTCATGTCCGCCGGCCCATTTTTCAACTTGTTGGCCAGTGGTTACTTCAGTGTCTCCATCCAAAAAACCGTAATGACGAATAGAAACAAAATCAGCAGGTTTATTTTCTGCAATTTCCGAAACCATTCCGGCTTTTTTACCGTTTTCATCTGTTCCAACAAAACGGATTTTGCTTCCTTTCTCCCAACTGCCTTCATAAGTAGAAGTAGGGTTAAAAATTGCTACCCAATATTCATAAGTGGCTTTGTCCTTTAAGCCCAGCATCGTTTCATATACCTTTTGAGCGGATGCATTTATTTCTTTTTTAAATTGTAATTTTTGCATGGTTTCTTTGTTTTTATATGCTTAAAATTACATATTATTTTGATCAAAAATACCAAAAAGCTCTACTATAAATTTGTTTATAAACATATTCTTCATCAAAAGATTCAATAAAATAGTCGGCCGTTTCGAGTCCAAAGCCTTCAATATTTTCCTCCAGAAATTCTTTATTCGCTGCTATATACTCTTTTGTTGGTTGAAGACCCAATGGATAAAAAATCATTTCACCGTCAAATCCACACCAAGTGTCAAAGTCAACCATTTTAGCTTCCAAAATTAAATGAAGATCAATTGCATCTTTATTTTTGCTAGCAAAGTAACTAAACATTAAAAGGTCTTCGCACATACAATCAAATTCTCCTAGTTCATCATCTCTTCTGTAAGCAATGGCAGTTTTTAATAGATATCTTGATAGTTTGGTATTTTTGTAATTTTTCACGTAACCAACAAATTCATCTCTTTCAGGGTGGTCACTGTAAAGTAACAACTTCTCAAAATTTGCTTGGTCGATTGTCTTTTTATTATTGAATTCTGAAATTAGTCCTTCGACAAATGGCGTGCGAAATACTTCAGGAATTGAAAATTTCTTTTTTAAAGCGTCGTTGACTTCAATTATGGATTCATTTATTACATAAAACCATTCGTTTCCGCTATCAATTTTCGTTTTTTGTTCTTTTACAAAAGCCGTAATATCTTGGATTGACTTTATGAACTCGTTATTAAACTTTTGTAACGCCTCATTTTTAATTCCGATTTGAACGGCCCTACGTTTTAGTTTTTCTCCTTTGACATTGTGATCAGGATCCCACTGAATCCTTACATCGCTATTGCTTAGATTATCTCGCCATGTTGATTCATCTCCGTATGATTTGTCGTAACTTGTCAAAACACCATTATTTAGAAGTTCTTCGAAACCTTCAAAAGTCATCTCAATAGCCAAAATACGACTTTGATTGCTATCTTTTTCTGCCCAATCACTTCTGTACATCATCCACAAAAAGTTAGGTTTTATCCAAGTCATTCTATCGAAGCTGTAATCTAGTCCTCCGAATTTTTGATTTTTTATGGCATAATCTGCAATGCTATCATTGAATGCTTGATATACAAAAATATTGGAGCCATTTTTTTGTCCTAGTATAAAATTTCCTTCTTGCGGAAGTCCTTTCTCATATCTGTGATGTTGAATTGTTTTTAGGTTCATTTTTATTACGGTTATTATAAATGCATATCAAGTTCCTTAAAAGTTTTGATTTCGAATAATTTACGGGCACGGATTGCAAATCTGAGCTATTGGGACGAGATATTTTATCTTTCATGAGCGTCCCGCTCAGGCCAGCGTGGTGTCGATTGCCATATTTACAAAATAAATTGACCTTCTAAAACTGTTATTGCTTCGCCAAAAATACAAACTCTGTCTTGCAATAACTCTGTACTCATAATTCCTGTCCTTAATGAAGATTGGAAGGCATTCATTTTTGTCTTGTTCAATTTTATTGCCCAATACTTTGTCAAAAATGTTTGAACGCCTCCTGTTACAGGGTCTTCATTAGTTCCTGCCCAAGGCCAAAAATATCTATAATGAAAATCAAACCTATCACTGTCTGAAATAGATGTTACTAAAACACCGTTTATGCCTGTATATGAATTTATCAACGCTGAGAAATCAGGTTTCAAATTTACTAAATCGGAAGCACTTTTTATTTCAAGCAATATGATCTTATTATTTGGGCTGTATCTCTTATCCGCAATTTCAGAAATCCCAAGTGCGTCTAACATTTGTTTAGGCACCTCAATTTCTTCAGTGCCATAAACAGGAAATTGCATTTTTATTTTAGTATCTACTTTTTCAATAAGTAGTTCAACGTTATTACAGTTGACAAATTTTATTTTGTCAACTGATGTTGTGTCGAAAATAATTTTTGAAGAAGCTAATGTGGCATGTCCACACAAAGGAATTTCGATCTTTGGAGTAAAAAATCTTATACTATAAGTGTTGTCTGTGATTTGTTTTACAAATGCAGTTTCAGAAAAACCAATTTCTGTTGCAATTTTTTGCATCGTCTCAACTTCTAAATCTGTGTCAGTAAGACAAACTGCTGCAGGGTTTCCTTTAAATTTTTCTTTTGTGAAAGAGTCAACGAAGTATGTTTTCATTTTTTGAAACTTTTATGAGTTTGGAGTTGTGTCAAAATAGTACGCAACGGTCTGGTGCTGCAGTGGGTTTGGGACTAAATTAAGTTCCATTCTTTGAATTTGCCAAATCATACCAATGAAAAACTATTATTCTACTAAGCCAATTGCTCAAATTAGTTGTAGAAGCATTTATCGATAGTAAATTAGTCAAGTTTGAGTCGCGCGCCAATTACTTTTTCTAACAATAATGTATGACCGTTTTCATTTGTCCACTTTTTTGTTTTGACTTCGAATCTAAAAATATTAAGCGTTGGAGAAGTCAAAGCATTTGTAACAATACAAATTCTATATTTTTCTTCAACTTGAGATTGATAAAATTCATTTGGACTTAATTCAATTGCTAATCTTTTTCCAGATAAACCTTTGACTTCTAATAACAATTTATTGTCATCACTTTGGGCTTCCAAATCCCAACCAACATTATCTTTTTCGACTGAATTTACATTGTAATTTAGTGCCTCAAAATATTCTTTAACCTTTTTAATAGCGCTTCTTTCAACTTCTTGTCTTTTAAAAACATCAGGTTGTCTAAATACTTGATTTGCTTGAAGCTTTGAGATATTTTCAATTTCAAATTCTTTGTACTTCAAAAATGCATTATAGTGACTAGAGTAATTTTTGTCGCCTAATTTCAAAGCATCAATTTTTTTACGAATATCAAATAACTTCTGTAAATCATTAATCTTAAAAATTTCGTTATTTGGTATGTTTAATTGTACGCCTAATGCTCTTACCCCGTTTCTGTATGTTTTCTGACTGGTTATTGGTAAACCACCTTTCTTTGGCGAAGGGTAAAGTGTTTTTAACCAGATTTCAAATTTTTCAGCTTCGTCCATTATTTATTAGATTTCTGTGTCGCATTATCATTTATGTTGCAGTAGCTAATGGAAGTTCGTTTGTATATCTGTGATAGTACAGATTTGTAATCCGTGCCCGCAACAGTGAGACATCATACAAATTATCAATTACAAACTTAACATTAAATATGTAGTTTTTGAATTTACAGAAATAGATAATCTTTATTGGCACGGATTGTAATTCCGTGCTTTTCTTAAGCCAATAGCTAAATCCGTTGTAGTAGCTGTTAGCAACATTACATTTATAATACATCTAGGTTAAACTTTTCAAAGTTAAAATTACTAGATAGTTTGTATTGACCTTGAATAAGTTCTCTTTGTTTGGAAACAAAACAGTAGTTTTTGCCACTTAGATCAAAGTCAAATATGATATGTCCAATTTTATATTTTTCAATAAGCTTCTTAATTACTTTGTCCTCACGTAGAGTATTTTTGGTAAAATGTCTATTCATATCAGGTAAGAAGAAATTAATTAGCATTCTTTCTGAAAAGTTTATCAACTCATTTTTGTTTACTTTATATTCCTTAATAAAGTCAAAAGCTGTCATCTTATTTTTAATCTTGTCTGATAAGAAAAATGAGGGCTTGATTAAGTTTAGACATAATTCTTCGTTGTCTTGAAGACCTGCGAATAATTCAATTATTTTTTCATGATTTCTGAATCTCTGTTTAACATCACTAGACTTTCCTATATAAATAATTTCAGGAACTTCAAAAGATATGTCTTCTCGTGTAATAAATGCAGAGGGAAGCAATGGGATGTCACGAATTTTAGTTTGTAGATTAATGTATCTGTTGTCATCAAATGTTGATAATCCCACTATTTCTAAAGGATAATCAAACAAGTGACTCGGGATTGTATATGTTCGAGTATCAACCATTCCGTCACAATGGACTGAAATTTTTATTTCGTCATTTTCTTTAATACATTCTTTAAGATTGAACCTGACCTTTTTCCTTTTTGATAATGCATATAAATAAAAAGTGTCATCCTTCAAATAATCTGAAAGTATTTCATTTAATTTTATATTGTTAGATAACAATATAGAGTCTAAAGTATACATCTCTTCGATGCTCATACCGAATATTTCATTCATATAATTTATGTTCGTTTCTGTTTCTGTATTGTTGCTAACTTTCTGGTATTACAGCGGGTTTGAAACTAAATTAAACTTATTCTTCGGATTTACCACTCAAGCGATAGCGAACATGTGAAGCAAATCATTTAAACTACCAAATCATCTTTTCTCCCGATACTTCGAAAGCCAATTGTTCAAATTTGTTGTAGTAGCTATTATGCGTCGTTTTTATTTTGAATTATATGAAACCTTTGAATATCCCCCTTTAGGTTTTGCATATTTTTCGAATATATGAAACTCCCACTTACTTTCATAACTATATTCTTCGGTGGTAGATTTAATAAATGTTTTTCGAAATTTAGGCTCTATATTGTCAAGGACATTATATTCTTCAAAAATACTTAAAACTGTTTTGTTAAATTCTTTTATTCTCTTTCCAAATCTATCATTGTAGTTGAAAGATTGCTTATTATTATCTAGATTTAAATATGCAGAGTGAGCTTTGAAAATATGGTTACTATAATCTTCTTTTGTTATAATTCGTTTAATATTTTCATACATTTCTACATAATCTTTATTTTGGTCTACAGAACCACTGGCGCCAACAACGACTAATTTCCCTTGATCTCGTGAATATCTCATACAATTCTGTAATTCTTTCTTTAACTCTTCAACTTGTTTGATTTGAGTTAAAAAATTGCTAAGTAAAATTAGGTTAAATCGATATTTTTTTTGTCGCACTTCAATAATTGTTTGACCATTATTGTTCAAATTAGAATGATTGTAATATTCTTCAAATCGTATGTTTTTGAAGTCGTGAAAAGTTCCATGATGATATGGTACAATCCAATTATCTTCATGCGCATTTAACCAATTAGCGATTTCTGTAAAATGGTGAAGCCAATTGCGAAAACCTCTGCTTCGTTCAACATAATCAGGGATATATTCCTGTTTTATTAATTTTTCAATGTTATATTTTTTCCCAAATAAATTTAGAGAAAGATACAAATCTGATAAAGCAAAAAGTGTTGGTCCTGGTCCTGTACCTATATCCAAAATATTGATTGGTTTATTCTTTAAGGGAATTAAATCATTCTCAAGCATGTTATTGAAAACTAATTGAAACCGATGATATCTAGGTAAAAAATGTAAAATAGAATATGCAATAGCAGTTGAATCTTTATTGTAATCAATTTCATCACAACTTTTAAGTACATTAGAAAATTCTGAAGCGACTTCTCCAGCAACTTCAGCATTATAAAGCTTTTTTCTAATATATTCAATCATCACGTTTGTGAGAAGATCGAAACGTTTATAGAGAAAATCACTTTCTATGAGCCAATCTCTATATTGTGCAATTTGTCTCATGGATTAGTTTAAAATGTCATGTAACTTGTATATATTTCTAAAAAATCAGACTTATCACACCCAAACTAAGATAGATAACTCTAATTAAAAGTCAGTTTTGTTATTACCCAAATATAAAATATTTTCCTATAAAAAAAATAAAACCATTTTAATTTCCAAAACAAAAAAAGCCATTCCAACAGGAACAGCTTTTTTCAAAATATAGTTGTGTGTTTTCGGGATAAACCCAGTTTAGCATTTAAATTAATTAATTTTAACCAAATATTTTTCAATAGCTTCTCTTTGAGACTCATATTGAGCTGGAAGTTTTAAGTTTTGACCTAATTCTTCTAAGCTTTCGTCTACAGTAAATCCAGGATTATCTGTTGCAATTTCAAACAAAACTCCGCCTGGTTCTCTGAAATATAGAGAGTGGAAATACTGTCTGTCAATTTGCGGTGTAATTTGCAATCCGTATTCTTCGATTTTTTCTCTGAATTTCATTAAGATTTCATCGTTCTGTACACGGAAAGCTACGTGGTGAACAGTTCCGTTAGCATTTAAACCGCGTTTTTCTTCAGGCAATTCTACTAAGTCAACAATTGCAGCATTTTCTACAGCGTCTGTAGCATAACGGTAACGGTTTACATCCTGATCGATCAATTTATAACCAAAAATATCAGTTAAGATTGCAGCAGTTGCTTTGATGCTGTTTAAAGTCAAAGTAATGTTATGAAAACCTTTTGTAGCTACATCAGATTTCACTTCGTCAGTTTCCCAAGCTTTTCTGTTATCGTTTGTTTTAGATTCGATTAACTCCAATTTTAATCCGTCTGGATCTAAGAAAGTCAAATATTTTTCACCAAACTTTTCAGCTGGTTTATTGTAAATTACATTGTACTGCTCGAAACGTTTTTGCCAGAAATCTAGGCTTCCTTTTGGAACAGAATATCCAATTTCAGTTGCCATTCCAGAACCTTTTCTTCCTTGCTGAATTCCAGCTCCCCAAGGGAAGAAAGTCAAAATAGTTCCAGCGCTTCCTACTTCATCACCAAAGTAAAAGTGGTAAGTTCCTGGATCATCAAAGTTCACTGTTTTTTTGATGAATCTTAATCCTAAAACTTTTGAATAAAAGTCAAAATTGCGTTTAGCGTCTCCTGCAATTGCAGTAATATGGTGTAAGCCTAAAATTTTATTTTCCATGGTATTTGTTATTTTAAATTGTTGTTTGATTTTTCTTTTACAAATTTACGGCGGTTATGCTTCTGCATCGATTAACCTAGATTAAGAAATAAAAACGCGCTGTTTTTTGAAAGCATCTTACGCTAACCAAATAGCATTCCGATTTGAAAAAGCCTTTGAGAACAAGGCTTTTGAGGAAAGATCAAATTTTAGAACCTACGATATGTCGTAATTTTATGATTTTAAAATGGCATATTTAGACAATCTATACTTGTTTACTAAATGTGAATCCTTATTTTTACGCTGTCACCGCCAAAATACCACAACAACTACCGTTTATGCAAAAGCCTACAGATAAAACTGCGATCACAATAAACCGATTGCAGGAAAGAGAAAAAGAACAAATGCTCATTATGTCTATCTGTACGGCACTTTCTGAGGTTTTAAACAAAAAGGAATTAGGCACTTTCGTCAACGGAATATTAAAAGATAACTTCCAATTTGATGATTTTATTCTAGCTTCTTCTAATGAAAGCAAAGAAGAATATTTCATCTTTCATTCAATAGATATAAATTCAGATTCAAGAATTTATGCTATAAACGATGGCTTTTTTGATGAATGCATTAATTCTGCCGATATTGTTTCCTTTGATTTATCAAATTCAAAGAACCCAGATTACATTCAGAATATTTATAAAAAAGGTTTTAAAAATGCATTCGGAATTAGTCTTCCTTATATAAAAGGAAATCGAAATGTGCTTTTTCTTTTCTTCAAAAATGCCAAAACTTTCAGCAGAGAATCGAATCGTATTTTGAGAGGAATTGCAATGCAGTTTTCTATTGCGCTTAGAAATATTATGCTGACAGAGCAAAATGAAAGCGTTCTTGCTGAATTGGAGTTATTAAGGAAGAATATTTCAGGAAAAAAGAAAGAAAAGCAAACTGAAAAAAGCGAAGATTTTCATGGAATTATAGGAAAAAGCAATGCGATGAAAGAGGTTTACGAACTAATTTCTCAAGTGGCATCGTCTAATTCGACTGTTTTGATTTTGGGCGAAACAGGAACAGGAAAAGAACTTGTAGCTAATGCAATTCATGATTTGTCTGAAGTTTCAAACCAAAAAATGATTAAGGTCAATTGTGCTTCGATTCCCGAAAATTTGATTGAAAGCGAATTATTCGGACATGAGAAAGGTGCTTTTACAGGAGCGACAGAACAAAGAATCGGTAAGTTTGAACAAGCCGAAAATAGTACCATTTTTTTAGATGAAATAGGGGAGCTGCCATTGGAATTGCAGGGAAAATTGCTTCGTGTTTTACAAGAAAAAGAAATTGAAAGAGTTGGCGGAAGCAAAAGCATAAAAGTAAATGTGAGAGTTATTGCGGCAACAAATAAAATACTTGAGAAAGAAGTTTATAGCGATCGTTTTAGAAGCGATTTATATTTCCGATTGAATGTTTACCCGATTCAACTTCCTGCTTTGCGCGACCGTAAAGAAGATATTCCTGTTTTGGGACATTTTTTCTTAGAAAAGCATGCTGCAAAAATGGGCAGAAATGTAAAACGTTTTTCTAAAAAAGTCCTCAACAGCATGATGGCGAATGCATGGCCTGGAAATGTACGCGAACTAGAAAATATGGTAGAAAGAAGCATTTTGTTTGCGAAAGACGAAAAGATAAAAGAAATGATTTTTCCTGAAGTTGTAATTGCTAGTTCAGACGCTTTAGTAAATGATTTTTATACTAAAACCCTTCAAGAAGTAGAGAAGGAGCACATTCTAAAAGTCATAAAAAAGTGCAACGGACGAATTTCTGGCCCCCAAGGCGCGGCGGTTTTACTCGGTTTGCCTTCTACAACATTGACTTCTAGAATGCGTAAACTAGGAATTAAAAAAGAACATTTTTTTGATTGATGTTTTTTGAAAACGTGAAACTTTGTCAAAGTTCTCGCAATGAATTATTAAATTTAAACACATAGAAACATAGTTTTTGGTTTGTGAAAAAGGCGTTTCACTTGCAATATTTCAGATAGAGCTATGTGTTAGAAACTAGTTTCTTTTTGTAGCCTTTTCAAGATCAAAAAAATCTATGTTTCTATGTGTTTAAAAAACATCTTCAACTTTGCAAAAGTTTAAAACATGAAACATGAAATATGAAACATGAAACCATTTATTTTAAACCAACTTTATAAAAATAGATTTTCTCAGTTTAGGCTCAATGTTTTTAGTTTTATGACCTTTTCCCGTAGTATCTTCTACTAGTAAAATTGAACCAGTTGGAAATGTTCTTTTTTCTCCTAATGAAGTTTCGATTTCTACTCCTCCTTCCAGCAAAACAATGTATTGGCGATCGGGAGCGTTATGAAAATCGTAATCGTATGAAGGACTAACTTCTCTAAAAACGATCGATTTAACGGGTTCATCATCCGATAAAAATCCGATATCGCCATTGTTTTTCAACGGAACTTCAAAGTCTTCAAAATGACTTTCTCCGTTGGCATCACTGTAAACACGAGTAATCGCAATCATTATTTTTTATTGAAAATTAAGGCATTGGCGCAATCTACTTCATCTTGACTGATAGTATGCCCCATATTTGGGTAGATTTTTTTAGTAACATCGGCACCCATTTTTTCCATAAGCGCTTCAGTTTCATTGACTCTTTCTACAGGAACATGAAAATCTGGATCGCTTGTTCCGATAAAAACTGGTGTATTTTCGAAGTTTCCTGAATAATGATTTTCATACACTTTATCTCCAATTAATCCGCCTGTAAAAGCTACGACTCCGCCATATTTTGCTGCATTTCTGGTAGTAAATTCTAAAGCAAGGCAAGCGCCTTGAGAGAATCCTAAAAAATAAATATTTTCTTTTTCGATTCCGTTTTGCTGAATCGCTACAACAACTTGATGTATCGCATCTAATGATTTTGAAAATGAAGGTTCATTTTCGTCTAAAGGAGCTAAAAACGAATACGGATACCAAGTTCTGTTTTCTGCCTGAGGTGCAACCAATGCAAAATCATCAACTTTAAGATGTTTAGCAATTGAAAGAATATCATGAGCGCTAGCACCGCGTCCGTGAATCATGACCAAGGCTTTTTTAGCTTCGTTTAAAGGAATACCGTCTGTTAAAATATCTGTATTCATGTTGTTTTGTTTTTAAATTAGTAACACAATTTTGACAATATTCTTTTTAAAGAATTACTTCTTCCAAATATCTTCGTATTCGTCTGGATGTCTTTTAAATTGTGCGTGAACGTAAGGACAAAGCGGTAAAACTTTCAAGTTATTGGCACGAACGTAAGAAACCATTTCTTCTAAAAGTTTCTTTGCATAACCTTTTCCTTCTGCTTCAGGCTCAACTCCTGTATGGTAAACTGTTAATAAATCGGGTTTGATGCTTACCGTCATTTCACCTTGTTTTTTATCGTCTACATAAAGGTTGAAAGCACCGTGTTTTTTTTCGTCTAATTCTAGTTTTATTGTTTCCATATTTTTTTATTTTATGGTTTGTTTTATATAAGCAAAGTTAGCGAAGCCTGCACTTAAGACAACTTAATGTAGATTAATTATATCCTTGTTTTATACCTAATTTTTTCATTTTTGAATACAAAGTCTGCGGTTGCAATTTCAAAAGTTCGGCGGCTCCGCCAGCACCAGAAACTTTGCCATTACAGATTTGAAGCGCATTCATAATATGTTCTTTTTCCATTTCTTCCATTGATTTTAGTTTACCCGTTCCGATTTCTAAAGAGACAGTAGGAGTAATGGAAGGTAAGTCAAATTTTTCAATTTCGTTTGTTTTGGTGAGAAGCACATTTCTTTCTATCAAATGTTCTAATTCACGCACATTTCCTGGCCAATTGTAATTTTTTAATTGATCTAATCCTGTTGCACTTATTCTGTTTACATTTCTTTTAGAACTCGCGGCGTATTTTTTTAGAAAATAATTAGCCAATACTTCAATATCTTCTTTGCGCTCTCTTAAAGAAGGCAATTCTATAGGAAATACATTTAATCTATAATATAAATCCAATCTAAAGCGTCCTTCTGCAACTTCTTTTTCCAACGATTTGTTTGTAGCGGCTACAATACGAACATTAATTTTAATGGTTTTATTGCTTCCAAGACGCTGAATTTCCTTTTCCTGAAGAACACGTAATAATTTTACTTGAGAATCGAGCGGTAACTCGCCAATTTCATCCAAAAAAATAGTTCCATTATTGGCTTGCTCAAATTTACCGATTCTTAATGCATTAGCTCCTGTAAAAGCTCCTTTTTCATGTCCGAAAAGTTCAGATTCTATTAGAGAGTGTGGTAAAGCTGCACAGTTTACAACCACAATCGGATTTAATTTGTTTGATGAAAGTTCGTGTATGGCGTTTGCTGCTCTTTCTTTTCCTGTTCCGCTTTCGCCCAAAATCAAAACAGAAGTTTCGGCAGGTGCTACAATTTTTATTTTTTCAATCGCTTCTTTTAAAAGAGAACTTTGACCAATGATTCCTTCAATTTCTTGATTTTTAGGATCAATTTGATTTACTGCCAAATCTTCTTTTTCTTGATTAAATCGATATCTGGCAATATCAAGCATTACAGTAAGATCTTTTTCTCTAAAAGGTTTTACCGTAAAACCGTACGGATGCGTAGCTTTTACAGCTTCAAGCGTACTTTGGTTGGTATTTGCCGAAATATACAGAAAAGGCAGATTCATTTCGCGTAGTTCCCAAGCCAAATCAATTCCAGTTAGATTGCCTTTTAAAATGATATCTAACAAAATCCAATCAGGTTTTTTTTCCTCGATTAATTTTCTTGCCTGAGCCACAGAAGCAGCAATACCAACAACTTGATAGCCCACTTTTTGCAGTATGATTTTTAAATCATTTGCAACTATAAATTCATCTTCAACAATTAGTAGTTTCTCCTTCATTACATTATTTGAATAATTTCAAGAATAGCCAAGAATTTGGAGCTTTTTGGAATTTTCTTTTGGATGGATTTTAGCGCTCTTTTTTTGGAGAAAAGAGCACTAAAATCATTTTTTAAAGATACTATATTATCAGAAATCTGCAATCTGAAAATAGGCGTTTTGCTTAGTTATTTCGGTGGTATAAGTAGCAAATAATCATTGCTGCTCCTGGCAGAATTAAAGTTCCTAATCCGAAAAACTTTCCTGCAATTGCTCCTAGAAAACATCCGACAAGGAATCCGATTAAGGTAACAAGCTGTTTTTTAAAACTTAAAAATACTTCAGCATCTTTAAGTCCGTTTTTTAATAAATTACCTAAATCAAGAGAAGCTTGAGTTACATTTCCTGTCATCATAGTTGTTGGGCCGTGCGTTTCTTTCGCGTAAAGCTTTCCAAAAGCATTCTGAAGTCCCATTGCAAAAACTGTTGTCATTGCAACGGTGTACATTGTCCATTCTTCGAAGTTTTGCAAATAGCCAAAAACATACGATGCAATTCCGCTTAAAAGCAAAATTAGGCCTTCCCAAAACAAAATAGTGTAACGGTTTGTTGCTTTTAATGCAATTCTTCCTCCTGTAATTACTGCAATAATAAAAATAGGGAAAGTAAGCAGTTTTACCCAAGCATGAAGGTCTGAACCTTTAACAATCTGATAGGCAAAAACAATAAAGTTACCTGTTACGTGTGCCGAAAATATCGAATCGGCA